>Ga0308167_1000774_pt1 | contig 47731 bp, 78 predicted proteins | sample PhyCR1_2_FD_202138 | JGI IMG/M metagenome (GOLD analysis project Ga0308167, IMG submission 202138) | Phyllosphere microbial communities from UC Gill Tract Community Farm, Albany, California, United States - DLSLRC.R1 | ecosystem: Host-associated > Plants > Phyllosphere > Unclassified | place... | reverse complement strand
AACCCGGTCGGGGGTTCTCATACCCCTCTCACGATGCAATATGCAAAAAAAAAGCCTGAACGTAAGTTCAGGCTCTTCTTCAAATTTGTGGCGGTGAGAGGGGGATTCGAACCCGCGTTCATATCTTCGTAACCTGCTGATATAAAATGATTTCATAAAAGGATCCTTTTCCACGTGCACTATACGTGCATTTCTCTTCAAATTACCCGGTTATTCACTTCCCGTTTTGATCCCCGGCCTCGACAAGTGCCCATCGTAATCAACCAAATATGAGCCGTAATTTCTGAACAGCATGTCCGGGCCCTTATGCCCCATTTGCTTACACAGCCAGAACAGATTGGCGCCTGAGCTGATATGCATCGTGGCAAATGTGTGACGCGTCTGATACGGGTTCCGATATCTGAGCTTTGAGTCGCGCATGATGATACGCCACGCTTTCTGTCGGATAGCGTTAGAGCCTGCCCACGGTTCGCCAGTGCGCGGATCCTCAAACACAAATTCACTCTTCAACTGCGTGAACTGCTTCATGGTGCTGAGCGCCTCTATTGCCTCCTCGTTTAAATCTATCTTCCTTGTGCCGGCGCGCGTCTTTGTCGATTTTTCCACTCCCTCAACAACGGCGTTCTGCACAAATGCCGTCTTTCTTTCAAAATCTATGTCCCGCCACCGCAAAGCACAGAGCTCCGAGGGGCGCATGCCGGTATTCAACGCAAACTGGAATGTTGCTTTCCATTGTGGATAGAGGCAGTGCATATAGATGATGCTGATTTCTGCAGGCGTGAACGGATCCACCTCGTACTCTTCCGTATTGCCATACTCAATAGAGAAGTAGCGTGACGCGCTGATGTGCGCGACTGGGTTATCGCCGATAAGCCCATCCGTCACCGCTTCATCAATGGCGCTGCGTAAAAATGACAGGCGGTTTCGAATAGTCTTCAGCTTTGTTTTCTGACTGGATACCCAGCTTTTAAGCGCTGCCGGCGTCAGCTCGGTGACATAGATATTGTGAAGCGCTCTCAGCGATTTGAGACACTTTCGGTAACCGTCCAAGGTGGAGGGCGAGAGGTTCCGGTTCTCGCTGATAATCAGATACTCCTCAAGGTAATCCTTTACCGTCTTTTTCTTCTTCTGATGACCAAATAACGCGGCTTTCTTTGAGCGGGGGAAGTACTGCAGGTAGTTAAAATCCCCCGTAGAGATGCGGTTCTGAATCTCTCCCAGATACCGCTCTGCATACTTTATGTTTCGTGTGTTCACCTCCATACCCGATAATGGCTCTCTACAGAGAACGCCATTAAAGGTGAATGTGAGCTGTAGCGTTTCGCCGGTTTTATGCTGGCGTATCGTTATTCCCCGCGGTAAAGCGGATCCTTGCTGCTTCTTGCCCATCGGTTAACTTCCTCGGTATCTATCCAGCGCTCACGGACGCCGTCCACTTTTAATACGTGAACACCCATCCTCCAGATCTTCCTTTGTATCCGTTTGTTAATGGCTTCCTCCGATTCGCCGGTAGTGTGGCAGTAGGCTGAAATGGGCATAACATCGAGGCTCATATTTACTCCTTGAGCAGTCACAGGTAGCTGAAGATGGTTTTGATTACGATGATTGCTGCGATGGTGATGATGAGGTGGAGTGGGGTGATCATGCGGTGTCTGCCGGCCGTCTATGCCGCCCTCCGATTCTTCTCTGCCCAGATAACCTTTTCATGATCCTCTCTGCACTCGCAGCTGCAGTAACTGCATCCATCGCGGGAAGGCTCCCCGCAGTCGCCATTGCGGCAAATGGGTGACCGCGGTTCCGGGCGCGGCCGGTTAGCCAGGGCGATTTCTGTATTGAGTATCTCAAGGTCTGACGCATCATCTGCAATGTCGCACATAGTGATTCTCCAGAATTTTGACGTAAAAAAACCTGCCGGAGCAGGTCAATTTTTATCTGATGGGGCGCGGCCGGTAAGCTCTAATAGCTCGGTCAATTTCTTCGTCAGTTGGCGGGTCGTCTCGCACTCCAACTAAGTAAGCTCCGCTTTCACGATAAATGGTCCTAATTGCAAACTTAAAAAAACCTTCTGCCTGATAGGTAACCACGTCACTTGGTCCTAACTCTGAGGGCTGCGGTTTGCTTAATGCCATAACATAATCAGCGCCTTCCTCTGCCTGTCTGAGGCTTCCATTGTGCCCCTCACCAAAAATCAAAACGTCCTGCATCACTTCTCCTCTTTCTGATAAACCGGGTCGGTGCCGCGTGGAAACTGCAGGGCGGCGTTCCTGTAATGCTGCAGGCGCTCGCGGAAATACTCCCGCTGGCTCTCCGGCTGCTGCAGCTCCACTTCCATAGCGATAACCGGCATGTTCATGCGCTCTTTGTAGGCAACGCCTGATGCGGCCAGATCGACATTAACCTTATCGCGTTCTTCTTTACTTCGTGCTGCGAGATTGTGTGACATAGCAATTCCTCCTGACTGGAGTATATCGCTACCGGCGGACCTCGGCGCACTCTAATTGCACCAGCGGCCGGCGCTCATGCAGCCGGGCCTTTACCTGCTCGCAGGCTTCAATGGTTGGGTAGATTCGCTCCGACACCGGAGTGGGAAGGGCAGAGACAATTACGATGACGAAGCCGATAAGCATGGTGCCTCCGGCCAGCTTGTTAGTACGGATAGAGTAATTCGCTCTGTTAGAGCCTGCATCAGTGTCCGCTCTGCCTCATGCAATTTCTCACGCTTTCCCGGCTTCATTTTGAGGTATCGCAACACCTGCGCCTGCATTTCCGGAGAGATGGCCGGCATCTCATATTGCATAAGCCACCCCCGCCCAGAAAATTCCGCACGCTACCCACATAACAGCCCACATCTTGCCGCGAGTGCTCATTTGCCACCTGCCAGTGATTCATATTGGGAAGAGGTGGTGTCGGTTTCGGAGCGGAGCTGGGCGGATTTGTTATCCGCAATCATGGCGCATTCTTCCACTATGTCTTCAGCGCTATCCGGGAACTCGTCAGCACAAGCACGAATCAACGTTCCTACAGAAGCCGCACCCTCCGCCCGCAGCGCGTTCAGGATGGCGTCAGTGGCTGGCATATTCCCGGTTGCATTCATAGCCGCTAGGATGGCGTGTACACCATCAGCTCCAACCTCTTCACATATAGCGTGGGTGTTACCGCCAACGACATCGCAGAACGTTTGGACGGCTTTACGAGACACAGCATTCTCAGCCAGCACTGCATCCAGCTTTCCCTGCAGGGCGGCTATCTGCATATCACGCCAGCCAAGCTCTGCAGCGATATCTGATTTGCTATGTAAGCTCTCACGCGTCATGTGATCGACGTGACGGCAGTAGTGGTTACCCGCGATATCCATCGCCATCAAATCGCGGTCACCGTAAATTTTCTCGCTCATCTCTTTCCCCTTATGCAATGCCAGCCGGGTACAGGCCAACACTGTCAGTTATGCTTCTCATTATTCAAAAGCTCAGCAATTCGCTGAGCCTTGAGTGGGTTTTTAATCAGTGTGCCGTCAGGGTGCTTCCAGCCTTTCCGCATGTGGCTGTATGGGAGCGTTATGCGGCCGACAGTAATGGGATCGTCTGGTGCTTTCATGGCTACCTCACGCGGTGGTTGATCCGAGATCTGATTTGCGCAGGTTGAATACTTCTTCGAGTTTGCGTAGTTCTTCTGCTCTGCCAGATAAGGCATTGCGTGCGCGGTCATAGGCTTTGTTGAGCTTTTCGGCATCCATCTGGCCTGCATTCTCTGCAAACCATTCCAGCGGGCCCACAGGCGGCTGCAGGCGTTCTACGAAGTGCTCAACCCGCTTACCTCTGGAGACAGAAAGCATCATCGAGAAGCTGGCATCTATGCCGCTCATGGCCTTCACCTTGATACCGCCTACCTTGACGCCCCCGAACTTGACGTTAGGGTCTCCAACCAGAGTGAGGCTTTTTCCTACCCAGTCTTTACCGTCATTACCCCAGCCGCCTACCAGAACGCGGCGCATTGAAAGGGATGGCTTATATGGGCGCCCGTCAAACCCTTCGAGGTCTATAAAGACCGGCTGCTCTTTGTTGCCAGCGCGGACAGATTTGATGGTTGCAGTGATGCTGGTCGTCTGAACATCTTCAAAGTTGATTTGGTCAGACTTGGGAATGATGGTTCGTGAAAGGTCCATTAGAGGATTACCTCGTCGTCAAATTCTTCGTCAAATAGGTAGGATGGGATATTTATTTCTGCAGAAGGGAGCACGATGCCCTCTGTTCTGATGCTCTCGTCCTGAATGCACTGCGATATTTTTTCAAGTCCCGAAACCATGGCTTTCCTGCCGGCCTCAAGGGATTCTTCGCCGATGTAATACATGCAGTTCCGGTGGGGTGCTTTGTTCTCTATGGCGAAAAAGCAGAACTCGTCCACCTCTTTGCCCGTCGCTAGGCGCAGAACGTGCAGGTAAAAAGCAGCCTGAATGTGGTAATGGAACTTCCCGAACGCCTGACTGAATCCGCGCGGGCTTGCATCGCTGCAGCTCTTAACATCCAGCGGATATGGGTAACTCTCAGAAAGACGGTCAAAGCGGCATTTGAGTGGCAACCCGGTGATATCGCATGTGGCGAAGATAGAAACCTCAGAGTGTCCTGGTGACCTCATGTAATCGACGAAATCATCATTCATGCGGGCTGTTTCTATCATCCGTGAAACAGTGCTTGCCTCCTGACCAACCAGTATGTTGCTGGACTCATAATCAGAAAGTGCCGCTTTGTATTCTGACGATCTGCGGTCTGCCGTTGCTGCCATCATCAGGAACTCACGCTTGAATAAATCGGGCTCAAGCAATGCTGCATGTATGGCTGTCCCGATATGGGCTGATTTGCTTCCCTTAAACGGGTTGAAATAGAGGTTTGCCGGACTGACACTTATCGCTTTTATGGAGGTGGACCCAATGGCAGGGTCCGCGTGGTAATCGCTGTTGGATATGTTGTAGTAAACGCCAGGCTCCATCACGCCACCTTGTTAATAATCACGTTCACGCCGCGCTCACGGTTGCCGGTATCAATCATCAGCTCCCGCAGCACCTCATCCAGCTTGATATGCCAGTCGTCGTCATGGTCGAGCATGGCAACAGCCTGGCCGTCATAGTGCTGATTCAGAAAGGCGAGGGCGGCCATCATCAGCGGGTTAACGTGGTTTCGCCGCTGCCAGTCGTCCACGTAATCAGCCACGTCGCGCTGCTCACTGTCAGGCAGTGCGTCTGCGATGCTCTGCACCTCTTCTCTGTCGCGTTGTGTAAGTCTGAAATTCATTCAAAAGCCCTCCGCAGTAACCGCATTGCCATAGCCCACTTCGCTTTGTCGCTGTAGAGATGGGCCTCTCTGGAAAGCTCCTGTGCTTTCGTGAAGTAGCGTGATTTCATTTGGTGCCTCTCTGGCTCATGGCGTTTAACAGGCTGCGGGCTGCAGCACGCATCCGGCGGGTGATACGTTCTAACTGTGATTCGATTGGTAGAGTGAAGCCCACAACGGCTCCACCCTCGATGGCGTAGGTCATCGTGGGGTTCCTTGTTTTACATTTCTGAGGAAAACTCACCGTGATAGGTGAGCGAGGCCTTTTGATATGCATCATGAGCATCAAAGGCTGTAAGGTGTGTTCCGAGAGATATGCGTTTACCCTCAATCATTATTTGGGCAACGTATCTTCCGTCGCGCTTATTGAAGTAAACGCCTTTGTATCCAGACGAATTGTTTTTGGATAAGCCTGTGTTGTACTGGTTCTGGCTCTTCGTAGCTGCTCTTAAGTTCAGAATTCGGTTATCAGTCCCGATACGATTTACATGATCAATGTCTTCTTCGGGCCATTCTTTATGAACGTAAAACCATGCCAACCTGTGAGCTGCATAGTTTTTCCGGTTAAGCATTATGGTGATGTATCCGGTAGGGGTTACTGTCCCTGCTGTCGAGCCTTTAAGCTTGGTACCCCGCGAGTATCGCCAGGTGAAGTTTCCTGAAGAAGGTGAGTACTCAAGCACTCTCAATAGATTTTCATGAGAAATATGCATGGGGATACCTTGTTGAAATTGGTTAGTGTTAAAAAAAAGCCCAGCATTGCGCCGGGCATAGGGGTGAAACGTTCTGGTTATGGAAGCCCTCTAAGGCGGTGGTGCGTAGCACCTCAAAGCCGTCTAAGCAGACAGCTTTACGGTGTCACTCAGCAGTAAAAAGGCACTCTGATATATTTCCTTTTCTTCAGCGGGAAGTAGAAATGCCCCCAGTGAGAATCTTCATGCATGGTGTGCTGCTCGACGAGCACATAAGGCATCCCATGGATGGTGTCCTCCTGTTTTTCCAGCCCTGCCTCATCCTTAAGCTCGACAATGCTCGGGAAATCCAGACTGCAGTCATCGTAATAGTCAGCAACTCGCTTTATGAATTGAACCAGCTCCATCTCAACCTCCTGCTATAAACCCCAGCACCATCAGCACGATAAACACTAACCAACCGCAGTAGTAATCAACGTCGCTCATCATGATGCCGGCCTTTGTTAAGTTAAAAAAATACCCGCCGGAGCGGGTTATTCTTCAGTAACTCTGTGCTCGACCACATCAGTGGCGTGATATCGGGTAAAACCACCGCCAATGAAGTAGCAGATCTCTCCGGCACCCAAATCAAGAACCGAGTTGGCATTTTCAATCTCTTCTTCCAAGCCATTTGCGTATTTGATTTTTAGCTTCGCCATACTCACCTCTTAAATGTCTGCTGCGTACACGCTGTAAAAAAGGCTGCGGGTTAGGCAGCCTTGATAGTGAAATCGTCTTCGTCGAAAACGCCATCAACATCGATGTTCGTTATTTTTATGCCATGAGATCCGTCCATTGGCGGCCAACCTTCCTGCCCGCTACCATTATCCCAGTCGAACAAACTGACCGCGCCATGGGTGTTGTTTCCCAGCTCGTACACCATGGGCATGACATGCTTTGCCAGCATGATCAAGACTGCATTCAACAGGCCGTGCTTCTCCTCACGCCATTCATGACCGCTCCAGAATTCGTTGATATCACGCAGCCAGACGTCGTTAACAACGTCATGGTTAATCTCAACTGTTAATTCAGCCTTCCAGTCATAATCGATGGTGTACGTTTTAGTGTTGCTCATGCCGCTACCTCGCCGTCACGTTGTCTTTAGATTTCCGATAGCCAATAAAAAGGCCGCGTTATGCGACCCTTTGACTATCAATCCTCGCCACCAATGTTCTCATAAAGGCGCTGCGCTTCTTCCTCGCCATCTTCTGCTCGTTCTTCACAGAAGCTAACAAAGTTGCGCCAGTTCTGACCGATAAAGTCAGCGATAACACCTAAATCGAACTCATCTACCTGTTTCATATTTCCTCACTTAGTAATGTGAACTGCTTCTTTGCGAACTTTTCGGTGACCAGCCTGAAACAGCGCTACCTGTGGTAAGCACATCGCTGTGCTCTCATGCTTCTCACGCAGACTAGGCGCTGATGTGGCGCGGGCTACGTTTAAGCTGCATCCGGCGCTCGCTACGGCAATCTTTCTCGCTAGGCGGGCATCGGCATGCTGTTGTTCCTGCTGCGCGGCACGGCGTGCTCTGCGACGATTTCTGGCGTTATCAGAGGCCAGAATTGTGATGACTACTGTCATGGTGTACCTCCGTTAATTGGCTTTGGTTGGGAAGACCCTCTGTGGGTGACCTCCACGATCGTATCGTGGTGCTCTAAGCTTTACCGACATCCTGCCTCCCATCGTGCGCACTCCGAGAAACAATCCGTCAGTTATTGCAATCGTCACCGCCATCTAGAATGGCCGACTACCGGTTAACACTGAGCTACCGCCCACCAAAGCCAACTTCACTTTGGTTCCCCGCATCTCTGCGGAGACAAACCCCATCAATGTTAAAGAGCATCGGCGTCCTGCCGTTTGTTGCTGTGCTTCGTGCTGTTGAGATAAACAATACTCTAGGTATTAATATCAGGCAATACCCCAAGTATTAAAAATAATACGAAAAGTATTAAATTGATGATTGAGAAGGGAATTTATTTTTTGCAGGTAATAAAAAAGCCGCTCGGTGGCGGCTCATACGAGGGAGGGGTCACACAAATCTTATCTTTGCTTCTACCACGACGCCGATGATCCGGCAGTTGCCATTGATCGGTACCATCGGCCATGCTGGGTTAAGCCCTTTGAGGTACTTCTGCCCGCCGTCTATTATGAGTTTCTTAAACGTGGCTTCATTTGCATCAGTTAGCTTTGCAACAACAAGAGATCCATTCTTTGGCTCTCTGCCGGTGTCCACCAAGACATGATGACCTTCCGGAATGCTAGGCCCAGCTGGCGCAGTCATGGAATCGCCTTCCACGCGCAACCAGAAGCCGCTGCCCTGAATTGGGACATCAGACTCATACCATTCATTTATCTCACTGATCGAATAGGGTTCCATCGCTTCATCCCAAAGTCCGGCGCTAACCCAACTTAACATAGGATACCTTCCTTTTGGCTCATATGGTCCATCATAAGTCACGTTTTTATCGAGCCGGGGTGCTGAAGCGCTATCTACTTCTTTGGCTAACGTGGGACTAAAGTCTGATACTGGTGCTTTCAAAAGGCGAGAAAATGTTAAGGCAGCGCTGAGGTTTAGCGCGTTTCTCCCATTAAGGTAATGGCCTACCGCGCCCTGAGTAATGTCCAGAGCGTCCGCAATATCCTGCTGAGTTATCCTCAGCTCTTTCTTTTTAGACTCGTACAGGGCCTTCAGGCGCTTTGCGTCTTCCAGCTGATCCGGCGTCAACAGCTTCGTGTTTTTCATTCCCTGATTCTAATACCTCAGTTATTAAAAAATGAAATACCGCAGGTATTGATTAAATTAATACTCGTAGTATTATTGTTATATCGGTAATCACTCGGAGGAAACCGATGAAAAAGGTAACTCTCGCTGATTACGTCACGGAGAACGGACAGGCAAAAGCCGCCGACATTCTCGGGGTTCACCAGACGGCAATCAGTAAAGCAGTAAGGGTTGGCCGGAAAATCTTCATCACCACGCTGCCAGATGGCCGTGTAGTAGCAGAAGAACACCGCCCATTCCCAAGCAGTAAAACTGCCGCAGCATAAGCGGCATCGCTCTTTAAAAATCTTACTCCGCTCCCGCCGCAATGCAGGAGCAAAACACACGGTGAGTTGCCGATCGCAACGTCACGCAATTTTTTAATGACAGGAAATATACGCAATGCAGCACGCAAGAAATAGCAAGTTGATCAACGAAGTAGAAACCGAATTACGCAGCCGCCTGACACACAAAGGCCAGCGCGTTCTGGCTGATGAAGCTGGATGGCATGAGTCGAAGGTTAGCCGCTTAAACCTGCGCGATATGGCGACGGTATTTGTGCTGCTGGAAAAGGTTTGGGAAACGAGCCTGATAGCAGAGGTGGCCAGACAAGCGGTAGCTGCTGCGATGGGAAAAGAAAAGGCGCCGGACTGCGGGAACAGTTTCAGCGCCTGATATCGAAATGTAAGCAATTTCAACGGAGTAATTATACATGAAAAAGCAGTCTTATCGCCACACTGGTGTGCATAAAAACCTTCTTCGCCTCGACTTCCTGACCAAGTGCAACCCGGCAATAGCGCCGAAGCTGCGAGAGATTCTGGAAACCCATAAGGTTAAGGAGAAGGGTAATGAGTAACGTAGCCAGCCTCGCAAAAGCAAGAGAGGCCAGAAAGAGCCAGGAGACGCCGAATAATGGCGTTAAGGGGTATGCCTTGCTGCACCGTAAAATCAAGGAGCTTCCCTTTTACAGAACGGATTCTGAAGCTGTTCACCTCTGGATTCACCTCATCCTTTCAGCCAACCATGCGCCAGCGCCAGTCAGTACAGAGTTCGGTGAGCTGCTGGTTAACCGTGGTGAGTTTATTACCGGTCGTAACACGCTGGCAGCTGAAACGGGAATCACAGGTGACCGCATCAAATACCTGCTCAATAAGTTTGAAAAACTGAGCATGATAAGCCGAATCTCTAACAAGAAATTTACGCGGGTTACGGTCACAAAATATGACGATTATCAGCCCAATTTTGTGCCAACAGAATGCCAACAGAGTGCCAACGCAAACCCGCTTCCAGAAAGGGCTGGAAGGCAGGTTGTGCCAACAGAGTGCCATCAAAGTGCCACAAACAATGAATTACTAACTAATAACTCAATATCTAAAGATATTGAGTGTGCAACTTCCGCATCAAAACAGGCTGACCAGAAACAAAGACTTTCCTGCGAAGAGGTATGGGAAGCACTTCGTGAATGTGTGCCAGATGCACGCGGATGGAATGTGCTAACTCCAAAGCGCCGGCAGCTGATCCAGAAGTTCTGGCGAGAAGCCCGACCCATTGCCAGGCAATTCGGTGATGAGCAGCCTTTCGGCATGGAAGCATTCCGCCAGTATCTGACCTACCTGCATGCCTCATGCCGCTGGATGTTTGAAACACGCTCTGACCAGGCAACCGGGAAAACGTGGCAGAAACGCAACTACGAATACATTCTGAGCGCAGAGATTTATGCGCAGGTTCGCGAAGGAGAGCGAGATGACCGATAACCTGCTGACCCCACCGCACAGCCTTGACGCAGAGCAGGCGGTTATTGGCGGACTCATGCTGGACGGCGGTGAAGATCGCAGCCAGAAAGTCATGGCAATGCTGAAGCCGGAAAGCTTCTACAACCACGCGCACCGGGAAATCTTTACGGCTATCCGTGACCTGTTGAGCCGCAATAAGCCAGTTGATCCGCTCACTCTGATGGACGTTCTGGACGGAAGCCAGAAAGAATACGGCGGATTCGCGTACCTGGCAGAAATATCCAAGAACACGCCATCCGTCGCCAACATCACTCACTACGCCGCGGTAGTCCGTGACCACGCAGTTACCCGGTACGGTATCAGCAAACTCAATGAGTCTCTTGAGATGCTGTACAGCCGCAACGGCATGACCGCAGCGGAAAAGATGGAGTCTGTCAGCAGCCTGACCAGCCAGATTAGCGACTATGCAAAGACCGGCTCACGCCGTGGCCTGCGGACGTTTGGCGAGGTTATGGACAGCTGGGTAACCGATCTGGAAAAGCGCTTCGACCCGGAAGGTGAGCAGCGCGGTATGAGTACCGGCATCAGCTCCCTCGACCGTATGCTGTCGCCAAAGGGGCTGGTTAAGGGCTCACTTTTCGTCATCGGCGCCCGGCCTAAGATGGGTAAAACCACGCTGTACGGCCAGATGGCAATCAATTGCGCAATCCGGGAGCAGAAGCCTGCGCTGATGTTCAGCCTGGAGATGCCGGCAAGCCAGATTCTGGAGAAGCTGGTAGGTCAGAAGTCAGGCGTGAACCCCAATATTTTCTACGTCCCGGCAACCGATGACAGCAGCTCAGATTACCAGGGAGACTACGACGCTGATTTTGACCGCGCTATCAAAACGGCAACCCGCCTGCGTGAACTCGACATGCTGTACATCGACGACACGCCCGGGCTGACACTGGCTCATATCGTCGCTGAAGCCCGCAAGGTTAAGCGTCAGAAGGGCAGTGTTGGAATGGTGCTGGTCGACTATCTCACCCTGATGACAGCCGAGAAAGCAGATCGCAACGACCTCGCATACGGACTCATCACCAAAGGTCTGAAGAACCTCGCCAAAGAGCTGGATTGCGTCGTGGTACTCCTGACGCAGCTTAACCGTGAGCTGGAGAAGCGCCCAAACAAGCGACCGTTACCGAGTGACTCACGCGACACAGGGCAGATTGAGCAGGATTGTGATTACTGGGTAGGTATTTACCGCGAGGGGGCCTACGAGGAAAACGTGCCGCCCGGCGAAACAGAGCTGATTCTTCGACTCAACCGCCACGGCAACACCGGCACCGTGTTCTGCCTGCAGAAAGACGGCGCTATCTACGACATGGATCAACACGCGGCACGGGCAGAACGCGATTCGCGTCAGGCGCCGAATAGAGGCAAAGGAAAAGGGGGTTTCTGATGTCAGTAATTATCAAAGGTCGATACGTGAAAGTTTGCCATCCAAACAACCCGATGGCTGATTTTGAAGTGCTGCTTTCAAACTGTAATTCGCCCGAAGAAATCAGGTCATGGGCATCTCACTTGCTGGAGAAAAACTGGGTATCGCGTCAGGTGGCTGATCGCTTTATCACGATGCTGGCTGAACGCGTTGGCGCAGAGCGCAGTGATTGCCTGCCACCTGAATTGACACCTATGACTGACACCCAGCGTGGCTATCTGGCTGAGAAAGTAGCCATGCTGCGTGGGGTATTGAATTCAGCGAGGGCTGCATCATGAACAAGCTAACTGTTGCGAAGGCAAAGCAGATTATCGCTGGTCTGAAAGAGAATGCGGCCTATGCAGGGCCGAGCATCCGCGATGACTACATGCTCCAAGCCCTGGAGATTGCACTCCCTGTACTGGAGCAGCAGGAGAAGGAAGGTGATGGGTGGATTGAGTGGGGCGGGGGAGAGTGTCCAGTGCCTGATAACACTCGGGTGCAAGTGAAGTTCTTGGACGGGTATGCGCCGGTCGTTGCAGAGCCTCAGTATCTTCGCTGGCAAACGCTGGGTCTGGGTGTAGCAGGCGACATCATCGCCTATCGGGTGATTGAGAATGATGGGAGGGAAGGATGAGTGAAGAACTGAAACCGTGCCCGTTTTGCGGTGGTGCGGCCTGGCTAGAAAGCAACAGGGACTGGCATCGAGTTAAATGTGAACACAACGGACACTGCATCCTTGATGAATTCGAGCCTATGTATGCGGGGCATGAGCAGGGAAAGGGCTGGATTATTGAAGACTGGAACCAGCGCAGCAAGCAGGAGGAAGTATGAGCAACGTAATCCCCCTAAAGCGTTCTGAGCACGTCATCCCTGACGATGAACTTGAAGCGCTGATAACTGAAGTCACCCACTATGCTCGCAAGTTCCACGATTACACCTCCCTGCCGAGTGTGATGCGCAAGGTGCTGAGCGACGCCCTGAAGCGAGACAAGAGCGATGGAGAAACAGACCTACCTGCTTCGTAACAACAACGTCAGACAGAACTGCATCAGCGCCATCCAGCAACTCCCCACCGATACCGACAAACCTCTGCAAGTAACCATTCAGGAAGATACCCGCAGCCTGGCGCAAAACAGGATGCTTTGGGCATGCCTGCATGACGTCTCGACACAGGTGGTGTGGTACGGACGGAAACTGGACTCAGAGAGCTGGAAAAATATTTTCAGCGCCGCGCAGCATCAGCAGGACACGGTGCCGGGTATCAACGGTGGCTTTGTAGTGCTGGGTAAGTCGACCAGCAAAATGCGCGTAAGCGAGATGCGTGACCTCATAACGATCATCCATGCATTCGGCGCAGAGCAGAACGTCAGATTTAGTGACGAGTCAGCGCGTGCGGCTGAATGGGCTAACCGATTCGGGAGTCAATCATGAAACATGGCAGACACTTTTCTCACTCACAGGAATTCTGTAACCGCATTGCATATCTCCGCAGCCAGGGGCTGACATGGTCAATCATCAGCGCAAGAACCGGGCTGTCTACCGGAACATGCCGATACCTGGTGACGAGGGCGCGATGAAAACTACCTGGTTTACTCATCCGGAGCCCATGGACTCCATCACGGCAGACAGCCTGCTGTCCCAATATGCCGCCCGGCAGGTCACAGCAAAAAAGACACTGGCATTCGACCCTAAGTTCTGGACGGTATCAGCGCTGCTACCAGAGAGCAGGCATGAGCCCCGGCCCAGCAAACAATTTCAGAACAGAATATGGAGCTGACTATGTGTGAAAACTGCGGCGAACCACTCAAACCTGATGAGGTTTACTGCTGCGCCAGCTGCCTCGATGAGTTCCTCATAGAGTGCGATCCTAACGGAGCAATGGAGGATAGCGATGGCTAACTTACGCAAAGAGGCGCGGGGCAGGGAATGCCAGGTCAGGCTGCCGGGCATTTGCAACGGTAATCCTGAAACAGTCGTACTCGCGCACTATCGGATGGTAGGAATATGCGGCGCAGGAATGAAGCCAGATGACCTTTTCGGCGCATGGGCCTGCTCAGGGTGCCATGACGAGATAGACAGGCGCACACGTCGCTGTGATGTGACTGAGGCGCGGATAGCGCACCTTGAGGGAGTTATCCGGACACAGGATGCATTGCTGAGAGAGGGTAAGGTGAAACGGTGAATGAATATCGCATAACGCTACCCTGGCCTCCCGGGAACAATCACCTCTTCTCAGTGTTCCGCGGCAGGAAGATAAAAAGTAAAAAGGGAAGGGAATACACCGCAGCAGTAACCCAGCAAATCACCGAAGCAAATCAGCAATACCAACTGGCCGTCAGGCTCAAAGTAAAAATCCTCGCATATCCACCTACACGCGCTAGGCGTGACCTCGACAACCTATTCAAAGCCCCACTCGACTCGCTCACCCACGCAGGCGTCATAGCTGACGACAGCCTGATTGATGACGTGCGTATGGTTCGCTGTGAAGTGGTTAAGGGCGGCAGGCTGGAAGTGGTTATCACAGAGCTGGAGCAAGAGCATGACTGAATACCTCAAAGAGAAATGGCTGCGCCTACGTCTTTACCGAGCCCGCCGTATGTTCGAGATCAACTACCGCATATTGCGTAACACGGCAAAAATAATGGGAGCTAAGCATGCGCATTGAGCGAGACTTTCAGCAAATCGTCAGGCTGGCAGGTGTTCGCAGTTCTGCAGACATGCGCCGGCTATTTGGAACTGGGTGGAAGACTATCAATAAATCACAGCAGGCTTGGATCCGACACCTGCTCACTGTCTGGGGCGATCACTTGGGTGGTGATGATTATGACCGCGGTGAAGTGAACGTTATCGGACGTCTGATGATGCGCTGCGAATGGAGCGAACAAAAGGGGAAGCAGATAGAGAAAATCGTGTCAGAGCTTCACTGTGAAGGCTTGCGCGGTGAGGATTTATTCCGTAAAGCTCGTGACCTGCTGATGCCACAAACTTCAACAGCAAACATCATCGCTCTCGCCAAAGAATCAGATGATGCTGCTTTCGTTGAGTCGGTCATGGTTAAAACATTCGGTAAGGACAACCCGATTAAGAACGTAGCCAGATTACGATATTGCAAACGCAAGAGCGTGCAAAACATCGGTGCCTCGCTGATTTATTTCACCGGCATCAGCACAAAAGAAGCCCGCAACAGAATGGAATGGGCGCTGGATATTCTCGAAGGAGAAATGTTTTACGCAATTAAACGAGAAATGGAGAAGGAGATTCTTAAAATTGCCGCTTAAATAGAATGGATGGCACGAATAGCTAAAGACAAAAGGCATGCCACCTGGCATATTCGTTATACGCTCGGGAAGTAAAGCGTACTGAGCATTCCATCACTCTGTGATAATTAGAAAGCCCTCCGGACTCACCATCTGCGAGGGTTTTTTGCATTTCTGCACAACAGGTAAGAGCAATGTAAGTAGCATATCTGGGAAATGCGGCTTATGCAGATGCGGTTCGATTCCGTCGCAATGCTCTTTCCGTTGTGTTGAACACAGCCGTAGTGGGCGGGCGTTAACCGCCTGACAAATCATTGTTTCAAACTCAAATTAAAAGGGGTCGCCACAGAGCGGGCTTTTCTCGTTTTCGCCTCTGCCAATCAAAGCGACCTCATGGATTTCCCCCTATGTGGCAGCAGGCGACTTTTCACAGCAAACGGCCGGATACCTCCGGGCAATGCCGGAGACGGCTATGACACATACCTACCAGTCGTCACCGCGAGGTGCGGCATGAATGAAAGTTTAATTTCGAGTCTTGCCGCCATCGTCTTTGGAGGTGGTGCCGTCGCATTGTTCTGGAGGCCGGTGGTTTCTCACCTGGCTAACGTCGTGACAGGCAACCGCGCTTCAGGTGAGCTGATTACTGGTTACAAAGACCAGGTGGCGCAACTCAAATCTGATAATGCCCTTCTACGTGAGCAAAACGACGAATTGCGCAAAAGACATGATGAAAACGTCATTCGTATTTCTGCCCTCGAAACTGACCTTAAGGTTATTAAAAACGCATTGAGCGTCATGCTTGCCATGTCTGAGGCGAACATAGACCCGCGTTTCAAGGCTCAAGTCACGGGGATTATCTCCAGGCTTGGAGGAAACGATGACTCCCGACAATAAGCAAGTCGCCCCAAAGAAGCACAAGCGCAGCATCCTGATTGGCTCAGTTCTTCTCGCATCATCTCTGCTGTGCATCATCCTGACCGTGATATTCATCTACGTAAGCAGCCAGGCTAACGAGCAGATCGAAAGCATCCGTGAAGATTACCGTAAGGTTGCTGACCGGCGTGATTCAAAAGTGGTTCGCCTGGCTGAACAGGTCGGCGAGCTGCAGAAGAAAGTGGACAACATACCGGACCGCACAGCAAACAAAACGGCCGACAAGGTTAAGCAGGTTGTGAAAGAGGATGAGAGCAAATGACCGACAGTAAAATCATCCCGATCCTGAATGTAGAGGAGGGGTACAAAGAGGCACCCTACCTCGACACGCTCGGTTACCCGACCGTTGCCGGCGGCATCCGCATTGGCCCAAAGGGCGCCAGCCTGAGCAATTACACGTTCCGCGTACCGCGTACAGTGGGCGATGTATGGAAGCAGGTTATTGTTGACCAAAAAGTTAACGAGATGAACCAGCGTCCAGCCATTGCGGCGGCTCTGGCAGCCTGCAACCCACCGCGCCGCGACATCCTGATTAGCATGGCGTACCAGATGGGTGCTGACGGGCTGGCAGGCTTCAAGAACACCTTGAAGCTGATTGCAGACGGCAACTTCAGCGCTGCCGCTGATGGCATGCTTAACAGCCTGTGGGCGAAGCAAACGCCTAATCGCGCTAAACGCCACGCAGATGTAATGCGGACCGGCAGCTATGACATTTACCGGGGCCTAATCTGATGGACATGTTCAGCGTTCTCCGTGGCAGCAGCGGCAATATCTCTCTGAGCCGCACGCAGGCCGCTCTCGCTTTCCTGGTCTGCTGTGGTGTGGTTGGCTGGCAGGCCTACAAAGGGACGCTGTCAGATGTCACATTTGGCCTGTTCTTCGGCTTCGCCACTGCGGGTTATATCGGTGCGAAGAAAATCGCCACTGACAAAGACATTAAAGAGCAGAAGATTGATGCTGGTCTTGATCCGGAGAACAAGCCATGACGACCATCGAACTGATGTTCACTGTAATCGGTGTGGTAATCGCTGCAGTGGCTGGCGCATTCGGCATTGGTCACTCTAAAGGTAAAGCCAAAGCAGAGCAGGCAGCGAGCGAGCGGGAAACCAAAGCCGCTATCGAATCACAGCAGGCGGCATCACAGCGCCAAGACGAAACACGCAAAGGAGCATCAGATGTACAGGACACTGTTACCCGCATGTCTGATCGCGATGTTGACGACGAGCTGCTCCGGGACTGGACCCGCAAGGATTCAGGTAGTTGATACAGGCTGCATATGGGTAAACCCCATTATTCTGACGCCTGAGGACGTGATGCTGCTTTCCAACCCTGCAAAGCGGGCCATCCTGACGCACAACAAGACATGGAAAGCTAACTGCCAGCAGGAAGCGAAATGAGCGCCTACCAGATTTACAACATCTTCTCAGGTATCTGCATTGGCGCCCTCATCGCAACGTGGGTCGGATTCTGGATTCACCAGCGGCAGGAGCGCCGGCACCGCGGTGAGTTAACCAGGCTGCAGGAGCGAATCGTGGCCGAAGTAAAGCAGAGCATCAGGAAGTAACAGAGCCTCGCAATAGCGGGGCTTTTTTATGCGCATTCTCCGCGCAATTACCAGGAGTCTTTTTCGGGATATGAGGCAGAGATTGGACGGTGGCTTTCATCGTGCCGCTCTTGGGCTGTCCATATCTGGAGAACTGGCTCATATCACCAAAAAGGAAATACGATGAAGATTGTAATTTTCGATGTAGCAGTGAAGCAGGATAAAGACGGCCGCTATTGCCTGAACGATTTGCATAAAGCTGCTGTTGCTAATGGAATCAATGCCAGGACTAAAGAGCCCGGCAAATTCATGGCAAATGCTCAAACAGGCGAGTTAGTACAGGAATTAACCGATACCCAGAATTTGGGTATCGAGCCTGTTGCTGCTGTTAAAGGCGGAAAAGGTCAGGGTACGTATGTCTGCAAAGAGCTCGTATATGCCTACGCGATGTGGATCAGCGCCAGGTTCCATCTGCACGTAATCAGAACCTTCGATGCGATAGCCGCTAAAGAGCAAATCAGAGTTTCTTACCGTGACACCGCTAAGCTTGAATATAAGCCGATGACCGATGCTATCAAGCATGAGCGCGAAGCGCAGGGCAAGCAGATTGCTGCGCACCACTTCAGCAACGAAGCAGACCTGATTAACCGGCTGGCGCTGGGAATGACGGCGGCTAAGTTCCGCGTGCATCACGAAATAGACAAAAAAGAAGCTCTTCGCGATTACCTTACGCCAGAGCAAATCCACTGCATCACTGACCTGCAGCGAGCGAATACCGTGTTCATCAGCATGGGGTGGGACTTTGAGCAACGGAAAGAAGTGCTGAAAGGGATGTTCGATCGCAACCACCGTCAACCACTGATTGACGAGCAGCATCACCTTGCAGCTTAGCCACTGAGCCAGGAATTTGGCTGAGTAAGCCGAGAGCCACTTTCACAACGGCTTTCATCACAAGGCGCTTTCTAACCAGAGCGCCTGATGATGATTGACATGTTAAGTTACTCCTCCGATTTAAACTGGAGGAGTGGCAATGGAACTAACTAACGGCCGGGCTAGCAAAGATTTCGTTGTTGGGACGTATTCATATTCAGAAATCAAAGACCTTAGCTTTATGGCATCTGAAGAAAATAGAGCCAAAGAGGAGCTTCAGCATAGGGGTTATGAATACGCATACACCAAAGGAGATCAGGAAGTGAATGGAGAATTTGTCAGGGTCTATAGAGTTTATACAGACAGAAAGAAATAAAATTCCCAAGCCGCCTCCGGGCGGTTTTTTATTGGAGTAAACATGCCAGACGCATACCGCATCACAGTTACCACAAAGTCCGGTGAAACGCATGAAGGCCTGATGAACCGGTCACAGCCTGAAGTGGTTAACGGGTTCATTGGTGTGGCAAAGGAAGATGGCGCTTGGGTATACCTCGCGCCGGATGACGTGCTTAAGATGGAGTACGTGCCGATGCACGACGATACAAATACCAATCAATAATGAGATATACGGTTGGTGCATAAGCCACCATTAAATCGATAATGCCCATAATCTTTATCCCCAATAGTTTCGACAATCTCCGGTATTGGTGATTGTTCTATTGTAGTGGGTAAGTGCCTCTAACAAATGCGTCGTTCTTAAGGATTTCATATGGCAAAACCAGATTGGGAGGCCATCGAATCGGCTTACCGGGCTGGTTCGTTGTCTATCCGCGCTATAGCTGATAAGCATGGCGTAAGTGATACGGCTATCCGTAAACGTGCAACACAGAACGGATGGCAGCGAGACCTGACTGAGCAGGTGCAAAAAGCCACCAGGCAGAAGTTAGTTCGCAAAGAGGTTCGCAATGACAGTTCGCGCGAACATGTGCGAACCGATGAAGAGATTGTCGACGAAGCTGCAGATGAAGCTGCCAGCGTTGTCATTGAGCACAGAGTAGATTTGGCTCGCTGGCGCCGAATAGCAAACAAGCTCGGTGACTTTCTCGATGACGTTGAGTTCACCGAAGATAACCATGCATCTCTTTCCCGTTCTCTGGTTGCCGGTGTCGATGCGCAGGTGAAGATCATCAAAGCTGAGCGCGAGGCGTTTAACATCGACAGCGGCGAGAAGAACAACGTCACCGACAGTATTTCTGATCTCATGGATTCATTGTCTCAGGGGGCTTGATGAAACCTGAGCATTTTAAACTGCTGGCTGACAAGCTCTGGCGCCTGAACAACCTGTACTGGATCACCGACAAAGAGGGAAAGCCTGTAAGATTCAGGATGACGCCGGAGCAGCTCGAATACTTCGAGGGCATGCATACCCGCAACATCATTCTCAAGGCTCGCCAGTTGGGGTTCACCACCGAGGTCTGCATTATCCAGCTGGACGCCGCTTTGTTCGAGTCAGCAAAATGCGCCCTGATAGCCCACACCCTGAACGATGCCAAACGCCTGTTCCGCGAAAAGGTGAAATACGCCTATGACCGGCTGCCGGCAGAAATCAGAGCGGCCAATCCGGCAAGCAATGATTCTGCAGGTGAACTGGTTTTCAGAAAGGGCGGCTCAATCTACGTCAGCACCTCATTCCGTGGCGGCACACTGCGTTTCCTGCACGTTTCCGAGTTCGGGAAGATATGCGCTAAGTTCCCCGACAAAGCCCGCGAGATTGTCACTGGTGCATTTGAGGCGGTATCAAGCGACTGCTTTACCACAATCGAGAGCACGGCTGAGGGTCGCGCCAGTTACTTCTTCGACTACTGTCAGACAGCTGAGAAAGCGCAGCTGCAGGGCAAGCCGCTGTCTAACCTCGACTGGAAGTTCTTCTTCTTCTCTTGGTGGAAGAACCCACTCTACGCAATCGACCCGGTAGAAGCTCTGCCGCAGCGCCTGATTGATTATTTCGACGACATTGAGGCCAAGCATGGTGTAAGCCTTAGTGAGCGTCAGAAAGCCTGGTATTACGCTAAAGAGAAAACACTCGGCGACGACATGAAGCGCGAGTATCCATCGATACCGGCTGAAGCCTTTGAACAGTCTGTTGAGGGCGCCTACTACGCCAAGCAATTCCGCTGGCTCTATACCAACAAGCGCGTTGGAGAGCTGCCGGACAATTCACATCAGCTCGTTCACACGTTCTGGGATATTGGCGTGGGAGATTCCACTGCAATCTGGTTTGTTCGTGAGGTGGGCGATGAATTCCACGTTATCGACTACTACGAGAACAGCGGTGAAGGTCTCCGCCATTACATGAAGGTGCTGAAAGACCGCGGCTATGAATATGGCGATCACTGGGCGCCACACGACATCGATAACCGGGAGTTTGCAGGCGACGGTAAAAGCCGTAAGCAGATAGCAGCTGAAGGCTTTGAGATAGACGGGCAGGTTTACTCCATCCGGTTTAAGGTCGCGCCGAAGCTTGGCGTTGATACCGGTATCGATTCAGTGCGTGAAATCCTCCCGCGATGCGCCTTTGACTCTGCTAAATGCGAGCTGGGTATATCTCATCTTGAAGGTTACCGCAAAGAGTGGGACGACAAGCGCGGCTGCTGGAAAGATAAACCCCTGCACGACTTCACATCGCACGGTGCTGATGCCTTCCGCTACTTCGCTGTAGCGAAAACGAACCACAAACAGACCGGCGCAATCTTCTTCTAAGGAGCTCATCAGTGAGTGAACAAAGCAACGAGGTCACATTCCTCGTTAATGCCCTTGCTGATGCTATGGGCCGTCAGCGCATGCTGTATGGTGGTCATCAGGGCAACACCAAGAGAACAAAGCTTTATGAAGAGTTCGGTTACCCCAACGATCTGGATTTTGACCGCTACTACCGTGCCTATGAGCGCAACCCGGTAGCTTACGCTGCCGTGCATAAGTTGCTGGACTCCTGCTGGGTGGACCGGCCTGTCATAATCGACGGTGACGAGAAAAAAGAGTCGACATCTACAACGGCATGGGAGGCTTCGGCAACTAAGCTGCTCGCCCGCCACTGGCCGAAGATTAAAGACGCTGACCGCCGCAATCTGGTTGGCCGGTACTCGGCGCTGCTGATTCAGTTTAAAGACGGCCGTGAGTGGAAAGAACCGGTAGACAGGAATGCGGTAAAACTGCTGCGCGATAAAGCGATCGTCAAAATCATCCCGGCATGGGAGTCGCAGATTAAGCCCGGCAATTTCGACACAGACACCATGTCGGAAACCTACGGTGAACCAGTTAACTACCAGTTCAACGAGCAACCTGTAGGTGACGATGGCACATACGGGCCCGTTCGCAGCGTTACAGTGCATCCCGATCGCGTCATCATTCTGTGTGAAGGATCAGAGGATGAAAACATGCTGTCTGGCGTGCCTTATCTGCGCGCCGGCTACAACAAACTACTCGATCTTGAAAAGATTTCCGGCGGTAGCGCTGAAGGGTTCCTGAAAAACGCCAGTCGCCAGCTGGGGATCGCCTTCGACTCAGCGACAGACATGGCAACTATTGCTAATCAGGCTAAAGAAGCCGGCTACGCCAATATCGGCGAGGCGATGAACGACAAAATCGCCAGGATGAACCGTGGTACCGATGCGGCACTGGTCATGCAGGCCGGTACGCCTTCTGTGCTGTCTGTAGCGGCGGCTGACCCGTCACCCTCATGGACGGTAACCGCCAATGAGTTCTCATCGTCGATTCAGTGCCCGTTCACCATCCTTTTCGGACAGCAAACCGGGCGCCTGGCATCTGATGAGGATAAAGCAGACTGGGCGAAGCGTTGTAACGGTCGCCGGTGGGGATTCATGACGGCTGCAATTAAGTCCGTTCTGGAGCGCTTCTGGACGCTGGGGGTTATCGATGCGCCACAGTCGGGTGAGGTCACACTGGCATGGTCTGACCTGCTCGCACCAAGCGAGAAAGAGAAGATCGCCAACATGCAGGCAATGGCCTCTGTAGCCAAAGACACGCAGCAGGCATTCGGGACATCAGCCGTTGATGAGAACGAAGTGCGCACTGTTGGAGAGCTCGAACCACGCAAGGCTCCATCCACTCCGGACCCGAACAAAAAGCTAAACGATAAGGACCCGCTGAATGACGACGATGCCAGCGAGAGCCCGAATCGGGACGCCAATAATACCCCGCAACAAAGCTGACCCGACGCAATCGGCACGGCAGGTGGGCCGGATGTATCGCGATATTGATGACCGCTACTACCGGATAAAGCTGGCGCTTAAGCAGTTATTTGACGATCGGCTAACCGGCACTGAGCGCATTGGTAACGCCTCGCATGCTGTGTACGGCGATGTGATTTACCAGGTGAATGCAGGCACCTACATCTACGACATGACAGCCGCACAGCTGGCGGACCTGCTGCAACGCGTACAGTTGATTCTCGACGATCATCTTCTTGACGGTGGTAGCCAGAACCTCTGGGCGCTGACCTATGTTGCCGCTGAATATGAGCGTGGCACGCGGCAGGCATTCACCAATCTGTCAGTGCAATCGGCCGTGTATGAGCAGCAGACCACGCTGGTGCAGCTGCTGAGCAGTCCGGCATATCAGAATCAGATCGCCGCGGCTTATGTCTCCACTTACAGCGACTGGAAGGGCATCAGTGATGCTGCCCGGGCTGACCTGGCTAACGTCATATCCGATTCAATAGGTCGTGGCGTTAACCCGCGTGAAACGGCTCGCATAATCAGCAAGCGGCTTGATGTGTCGATGGCACAGGCAAAGAACATCGCTCAGACCGAGCAGGTTGGTGCTTTGCGGAAAGCCCAATGGCTGGAAACCGACTGGGCACGTGAGAGGCTCGGGCTCAATACGGCCGTGATGTGGCTGTCAGCGCTTAAGCCTACAACCAGAGCATGGCACGCGGCGCGACATGGCCGGGTTTACACCACTGAAGAGGTTGAGGCTTTCTATTCGGTGAGCGGCAACCGGTATCACTGCTACTGCAGTCAGATCCCCGTAATTCTTGATGAAAAAGGCCATATCGTTAATCCCGGCCTCGCGGGAAGATTAGCCGCAGAGCGCAGAGAGTGGCAGCAGGCCGCTTAACTATCCATCCCATGAGGACAGAGCATGAAACGCAATCGCGTTAACGTGCTGACCGTCGTCAACTCCGCTTCAAACATCACCACTGAAACCATCGAAGGCAAACCACACATCGTGGTTCGCGGCATCACGCCTGTGGTCGACGATATCGTGATGAACCGGAAGTTGTACCCGGCAGCAGAAATTGGCAAGGCGTACAACACGCTGGAGCGTAATCCGATGCCTCTGGGCCACCCGAAAGTGGACGGCAAGCACGTATCGGCGCGCGATGTCAGGGCAGTCAACAACTACCACGTTGGCGCGTGGCTGCAGAATGTGAGTCACACAGACGGCAAGGTAACCGGCGACATGTACGTTGACCGACGCTACGCCGAATCCAGCGAAAAAGGTAAGCGCCTGATTAACCGCCTGGATGAAATGGCCGCCGGCACCAACGCCGAGCCGATCCACATTTCAACCGGCCTGTTGTATTCCGGCATCACTGCTAACGGCGAGTCGAAAGGAAAAAAGTACAACGAAATCGCCACCAACATGATGTTTGACCATGTGGCGGTGCTTCTGGATGAGCCGGGCGCCGGAACACCAGATGAAGGCGTAGGAATCTTTGTTAACTCTGATGGTGAAGAGCAGGAGCTCGAAGTTGTAAACCTGTCAGATAGCTCGTCTCCGGATGAGGAATCACCGCAAGACCCCGCACTCAAATCATTTTTTTCACAGCTAAAGGCGTTTTTCAGCGCCAACAGCAATTCCGTCAAAGAGGAAGCAAACCCGATGAAAGAACTCATCACCAATGCGCTGAAAGCGAAAGGCATCGACGTTGAAGGCAAGTCTGATGCTGAGCTAATGGACGCTTATAACCAGATGGCAGCCGATGAAGCGAAGGCGAAAGCTGATGCCGATGAGAAGGCCAAAAAAGAGAAAGAAGAGGCTGATAAGAAGGCCAAGGAAACCGCGATCAACAGTGAAGAAGCGCCGGCATGGTTCAAGCCATTTGCCGACAAACTGAACACCATTGAAAGCGGTCTGGCGATAAATGCAGACAACGAAAAAGGCGAAAAGCGCGCTGCAGTTAAGGCGAAGTTTGGCTTGGACGATCTGGTGGTTAACGCCCTCGATGGCGCGGCGCTGGATGGCATGTATGCGCAATGCCAGTCGTCTATCGGCCTGAACGGCGCTCGCCACCAGTCCACTACCAACAATTCATTCAGCGACATGCCGGAGTAAGAAATGGCTAAAGACGGTAAGCACGTAATTCACGCGGGCGGCATCTTTGCCAACCCGCAACTGCATCGAGAAGGCGCTGCGGCGGCCGACATCAAGCCGGGTACGGTGGGCTTTTTTGACAACACCACACAGAAGTTCACAGCTTCTGTCGATGGTAAAGAAGCAGCGATTCTGTATGTCGCCAACTATGACTATCTTCGCTGCAGAACAGTTGATGACACCATTGCCGCTGGCGAGTGGGTAGTAGCTATGCACCCAACCCCTGGCGTGTTCTTCAACGTACCAGCTGCAGCCGGCACTTATACCAAGGGCCAGCCGCTGTCGGTCGCCAATGGTCGCGTTAAAGCTGCAGAGGATGGAGAGTCGATCCGAGCCTTCGTGGAAGAAGATCGTCCATTCAACATCGCAACAGCAGGTGACCTCCTGCGCGTCGTTATCAAGTAAGGAGCACCGAATGTTTGTATTCTCCACTAAAAAGGCGACCGAGACCGGCAATCTCGCGCACAACTCTGCGCAGTTCAAGAAATTGACCGCTGCACGCAACGCCAGCGCACAGGCTGCCGCTGATTTCCTCGCTCGCACTCAGTGGCGCGGCGATGCCGAAGACGCGCCATCACTCGACGCCGTAAACGCAGTTGATGACATTCGTCGTCTGTATCGCGCTTATGACCAAACTGTATTGGCGCAATTTGAACCGAACACCGAGTTCACGCTGCTGAATGACCTGATGCCGCTGGCACGATCTGTTCGCCTGGAAGAATCGGTGTATGAGTACGCTCGCACCGGCGGTCGTGGCTGGGCGCACACCTCCATGTCAGGGCAGATTGGCGCGGCTCTGGACGCTAAAAGCTACACTTTCGACGGCACCATGGTTCCAATTCATGATTCCGGCTTCAAGTTCAACTGGCGTGACCCGGTTTTCAACAAAGGCTCCGCATTGTCTTCACTGGCTGACGCTCAGGCTGGCTCAGTTGATGACGTGCGTCGTCAGTACGTCGATTACATCTGGGAAGGTTTCCGCGATGCTGCGGGCAACTACATCAACTTCGATGGCAAAACGTGGAAGGGCTTGCGCCACGACGAGCGCGTTGCTCAGGTGACGCTGACCGTCAACTTTGCGACCAGTACCGATCCGAAAGCTATGCGTGCTGGCGCCATTGCGCTGCGTGATGTGCTGAAGCTGCAGAACCTGCAGTACGGACAGCAGACCTGGTATGTATCCAGCGAAATCATGTCTAACTGGGAGCAGTATTTCGATGTGAACTCGCTGCGCACCGTGCTGGAAGAGATCGCAAAACTGGCTGGCATCTCAGCTATCAAAGAAGACTCCGAGCTGTCAGGCAACGAAATTGTCATCGTTCCACTGGCTGCCGGTGTCATCGCGCCAATCGTAGGTCAGGCATTCGGTACTGTTGCCGACCCGCGCCCGTTCTACAATAGCGATTACATCTGGCGCACCTGGGGCGCTGCTGGCCTGATGGTCAAGCAGGACATCAACGGTCACTTCTCTGTCCTCCACGCTTCGAGCTAAGGAAAAAACATGGCACTCGTAAAGGTATTGGTAGCAAACCTCTTTGCCGGTGCCAGCTTCCAGAAACTGGAGGCTGGTAAGGTTTATGACGTTGACAGCGCGATCGCTGAGAAGTGGGTTGAGCAGGGTAAGGCTGAAACATCCAAAGAGAAGGGCGGCGAGAAGCTGTCATTTGAAGTGGCAACGCCGTCTGCTCCGGTCAGCAAAGACAACTCTGTGCTGGAGTCGAAACTGAATGATGCGCTGGAGCAGCTGAAAGCCTCGCAGGATGCGGCTGAAGCGAAAGACAAAGAGCACGCTGATGCACTGGCGGCGGCTAACAAGCGCGCTGATGATGCAGAGGCAGCGCTGGCGGCGGCAACCAAAAAGGATAAGTAATCATGGCAGCCCAAATCACGCTGAATGACGTAAAGCCGCTGATGGCTGAGCTGGGCTTCACGGTTCCTGACGCCGTTCTGCAGCTGTTAATTGAACAGGTCAGCGCTGCGTCTTCCTGTATGGACGGTGCGGGCTACTCCGAAAGCCTGCAAAAGCTGTTGCTCATCTATGCAGCCGCGAGATTAGCCGCCCTGTCCGGCGCCCGTAAAATATCATCACAGTCTGCTCCTTCTGGTGCGTCCCGATCGTTCACCTATGACAGTACAGGCACAGATCATCTGTATAAGCAGATTCTGGCGTGGGATACCAATGGCTGTCTTGGCGGCCTGCCGATATCCGGAGTCGCTGTCGGCTTCTTTGACGTCGTGGGAGGCTGCTGATGAACTGGCAATCACCCGAAACGAAGCCAAAAGCATTTGACCGAGTCTGGCTGAAAACCTCAGATGGACGGCAGACAACCGGCTACGTGAACAGCGGCGGTGAATGGGTGTTTAACTGCAAGCGCATTGCGGCGCAGAAGCCTGCTGTAATCGGCTGGAGGGCATAACTATGAAGGTTCCTGATTGCAGTCTAAACAACGTCTCAGGAGTTTATAGGCTAGTAAATATCCTGACCGGCGAGTGTTATGTCGGCTCATCTACCAATCTCGGTAACAGGCTGGCAGTACATCGATATCAGATGACCAATGGCACACACGGTAATCGGAATGTTCAGGCAGCCTTCGATGAGCACGGTATTAGTGCGTTCTCGTTTGAAGTGCTGAAGATTGTTGCTGATAAAAGCCAGTTGATCGCTCATGAGCAGCACTTCATCGACATTCTGAAGCCAAAATATAACCTTGCTCCAATGGCGGGCACGTGCCTTGGCGTGAAGTACTCACCTGAAAGCAGGGCGAGGATCAGTGCGCGGGTGTCTGGAGAGGGTAATTACTGGTTTGGTAAGGTACCGCCATGTGCAACTATGCCAAGAAGTGCTGAGATGCGGAGAAAGTTATCAGAAAGGCATACCGGTAGTGGCAATCCGATGTTTGGAGTAACTCCGACACACGCAAAATTCACTGATGAGCAGGTTAGAGAAATCAGAGTTTCAATCTCCAAAGGTGATTCACTCAATACCATCGCTAAGCGGTATGGGGTATCTAAAGGAACGATTGCTCATATCAGGCAGGGACGTTCTTATCAGGGGGTCGTCTAATGTCGAGCTTAAGCGCGTGGTCATACACCGCGCAGGCAACTATCTGGAGACGCTCCGGAGCCAGCAATGATTACGGTGACCCTGTGTTTGATGCGCCTGTGGTTATCACCTGTGACTATCAGGGCGGGCTGGCAAAGCGGCTGGGTAACATTGGTTCGGAGCGAGTGGTTAAGAACACGATCTGGACAGAGTACGCGCTGGCAGATACCGGAGATTACATCCTGATAGGAGTCTCCGCTGAGACTAACCCCATTGCTGCAGGTGCAGATGAGGTGATGCAGGCCATTCGCTACGCAGATACCTTTGAGCGGCTTGCTGACGACTTTGCCATCATTACCGGAGCATAACCATGGGCGTGAAAGTGAAGGGAGTGAGCAAGGTAAGCCGGAATGTTAATCGGGCGATTGACAGCATTCAGGATCGGCGTGTCATACGTGCGCTGACAGGGGCGATGATTGTTGGTGCGGCACAGGCTGCGATTTACACACCAATCGACACTTCTTACCTGCTGAACAGTCAGTTCCGTGAGATTGTTGTCAACGGCGCGCTGATAACCGGCAGAGTAGGCTACACGGCGAGTTATGCCGCTTACGTGCATGACCCGGCCATTCCTCAGCGTTTCCGCCGGCCCACCGCACAGAAAGAGTTTCTGACGCAGGGCTTTGAAGAAAGCCGGGACGCGATTGCTCGCGTGATACACAGGGAGATGACGCTTTGACACCTCCTATGCATACGCGAGTCCGCGACCTTTTTTCCTCAGCAGGTCTCACCGACGGCTTTATCAATCAGCTGCTGGTCTGGAAAGATACGGGAAAGCTGACGGATAGATTTCTCGTTTTCCGGCCAAATGGCGGCTCTGCCATCCGTAACGACCTTGGCTCTGAGTATTACGTGCTGGTGGATGTGATCGGCGCGAAGGACGGAAACGGGGCGGCTGATGCGGCTGCGCAGGCCATTACTGACTATGTGCAGCAGAACCCGATGCCGAATGACTGTATCGGCCATATCGAAAACGTAGGCGGCATGCCTGCACCCGTTCTCACCACTGAAGGAAGGCTGGTTTACCGGCTGCTATTCGCTTGCCTCTATGGAGAGTAAGCAACACCCACTCAAACAAGGTCGCCTGGTGCGGCCTTTTTTATTATCTGAAATGAGGTAAGCAATTATGCAAGGTTGCCCAACCGAGAACGGCAAGCTGTTTGGCCGTAACGTTGTGCTGGAAGTAGCGCTCGGCTGCCCGGACACGGTGCCGGCCGAGTCTGAATGGAAAGCGCTGGCGGCAGGCACGTCAAAGACGCTGGATTTCTCCCCTAACACCACCAACTCTGACGCCGATGACACCGGCGGCTGGGTGGAAAACCTCACTACCAACGCAGATGGTACCGTGAGCTTTGAGGGCGAGGTGCGTAAACGCGATCGCCTGGACCAGTTTGGCTTCGGTAACTTCGTGAACTACTTCACTACTGAAGTCGGCATTGGCGGCCAGCCAACCATCTGGGTGCGTGTTGAGATTGGCCCGATTGAGTTTCAGGGATACATGGTAATCACTGCGCTGAGTACCGACGGTGGGACGAATGACATCGTGACGTTCAGCACAGAGTTCAAGGTTGCAGACGGCAGGACCGTTAAAGTAACCAAAGTTGAAGATGAAGACACTGTGGCAGTAACCGGCGTGACCGTTTCTCCGCAGACCACTTCCGTTGTTGTTGGCGCAACGCGCCAGCTGAACGCGACTGTCAGCCCATCAGATGCTACTGATAAATCTGGCGTATGGACGTCTTCCGATCCGACTAAGTTCACTATCAACAGCAGCGGTCTGATTACCGGCGTAGCCGCCGGCACCGGTACCGCTACGTTCACTACCAACGATGGTGCGAAAACGGCGCAGACGGCCGTCACAGTTACCGCCTCCTGATCCATCACAAAGGGCGGTCACGACTGCCCTTGATAATGAACCAGGAGAATTTATGGCCCCGGCAAAAGAAATAGGCGAATGCCTGATTACAGTGGGCGAGGAGGATTACTTCTTCAGGCCCTCATTCGCAAACATGATGAAGATTGGCGAGCCGCAGGAAATCGTTCAGGCGTTCTATGACCTGCACCATGATGAAGTCACGCCACTACTGCAGCGTGCACTGGATGCCTACGGCGTAATTCCTGCCTGGCTGAGTGAGCATATTGGCAGAACCAGTTACGGACGGCGCGCATATCAGGCCGCCATGACGGTGCTGTCTGCCTGCTGCGATCGTGATGCATCAAAGCTGACGGGCGAGTATGTTCCAGGCAGAAGTGGGCGGCGCGCGATCATGCTCCGGCCCGGTATTATGGATGCTTTCGCACTGCTGGCTATCGGGCAATCGCTGATTACGCACGGCATTATTGGCAAAGCTAAAATCAGGCAGCTGCAGCGCTACGAAACCGGGCAGGCGGTATCTGAGTTCCGCGCCTTCGACTACATCAACGCGGCGCGCAATCACTTCAGCATCTCACGCGCTGAAGCAGAATCACTGACTATGACTGAGTTTCAGTTGCTTCTGGCAGCCAAGTATCCGGATCAGAAAGGCTTCACGCGCGAGGAGTACGACGCAGCCACGGATAAGTATCTCGCCCGACAAGCTAAGAGACGGCAGAAGGCTGAATCTTAGCGCTGTGACACTTGAATACGCCTCGCTTCAGCGGGGCTTTTTTACGCCCGGAGATTAGCAATGGCAGGCACCCTTAACGCTGGCAGCATCGTTTATGAAGTAGACATGGACACAGCCAAACTTCTTGCTGCGCGCCGTGAGGTAGATGCGGCGCTCAATGGCCTGTCTGGAAATATGGGCAGGCTTGAGGCCAGCGTGACACGTACGGAGCGGTCTGTCAGTGCCATGCAGGGCAGCCTTTCCAGCCTGTCGAATGTTGCCAAAGGACTGGCTGCTGCGCTTTCCGTACAGCAGGTTGCTGCGTGGGGCAGTGAGTGGGTTACGGTTAACAACAAACTCGCCAACTCTGTGCGGGCAACTGAACAACTGGCGGACGTCACTCAGCGCGTATTCGATATTTCACAGAGCACTATGAGTGGCTTGCAGGCAACGGCCACGCTTTACGGTCGTCTTGAGCGCGCCACTCGAACCGCCGGTACCAGCACAGAAGACCTGATAAAGCTGACGTCCACCATTAATAAAGGCCTGGCGGTTTCCGGCGCGACAACTGAAGAAGCCAGCTCGACTATGGTTCAGCTGTCGCAGGCCCTCGCATCTGGCGTTCTGCGCGGCGAGGAGTTTAACTCTATCTCTGAAAACGGCAGCCGTCTGGCTGTCGCACTGGCTGACTCGCTGGGGGTGACTATCGGTCAGCTGCGAGGGATGGCGGCACAGGGCGCGCTGACTACTGAAGTGGTGGTAAACGGCCTGCTGAAGCAGGGCGACGCAATCGCAAAAGAGTTTGCGAATACCACTATGACAATGGGGCAGGCGTTTACTGTTGCCACCAACAACATTACGAAGTTTGTAGGTGAGTCCTCTTCTGTTCAGTCAACTATCAACGTTTTCAATACCGGCATCGTTTCGCTCAGCCAGAATCTTGATGCTATAGGCGGCGTGCTGGCAACCGTCGCCACGATAATGGGAAGCCGTTTTGTTGGCGCCCTTACTATGGCAACCACTGAGAAAGTCAGAAAGGTCATAGCGACTCGCGAAGAAATTGTTGCTGAAAATCAGGCCGCACAGGCTGCAGCCAACAAGGCTACCGCCGATTTGCGGGCATCAGCAGTTGCTAAAGAAAGAGCCCTTGATGAAGTTCGTATCGCCCAGGTCATGAGAAATTCGTCGATTACAGCTGCGAATCTGGCGGCGGCAGAGGTCAGGTTGTCAGCTGCAAGGACTGAGGCTGCCACCCTGACTGACAATTACAACCGGGCGCTGGTGGCAAATGCAGCAGCACAGGATGCAGCCGCTGCTGCGGCAGCGCGGGCAAGTCTGGGCGTACGGAATCTGGCTCTCAGGGCGCTCGGGCTGATTGGCGGTCCAGCCGGAGCGGCCATGCTTGCCGGTGCTGCAATTTATTATTTTTATCAGAAAGCGCAGCAGGCCAAGCAGGAAGCAGTCGACTTTACGGACAAGCTGACCGGGCTTGTGAGCAAGATGAAAGACATGTCTCAGACGCAGATAGCAGCTGAGATTGCCAAATCAGCTCAGGCAATGCGCATACAGTCAGAGATGATTGATGATCAGCGGCAGAAGGTTGATGGCCTGATTGGTGCTGTCGAAAGCTACAAGCGATCTCAGCGCATCTATGGCGAGTCTACCCGCCAGATGGAGAATATGCGTGATGCACAGGAAAGGCTGGCAATTGAGCAGGGCAAGCTTGAGGAGATGGAGAGCCGGTACAGCAAGACCAAGAACCTCACCAGCATACTCCAGGCGCAATACAACGGCGTTCTTGAGCAGGGTATCGATCTGTTGAAGCGTGACGGCCATGAGGCCGGAATAGCATCGGGACTGATGAATCAGCTGGGAAATTCGATAAATTTCGCTGCAAAAGCAAAAGAGAAGTTCAACGCTTCAAGTTTGCAGGTGCAGCGTCCGGCAAAGGTGCAGGACTACCTCGATAAGCTGCTCGAACAGGTAGAGATCGAAGGTGAGATTGATGCGCGTAAGCGCTCCCAGCTTAAAGCCGAAAAAGAAATTCGTGCTCTGGGTGGCGATGATGCTGCAGTCAATCTGGCACGCCAGCGTGCTGGCGCAGAATATGATGCACAGCAGGCACAGCGTGATTTGAAAAAGGAAACCAGCGCTGCAGCCAGCGAGCAGAAAAAAGCAGTCGGCCAGGCGGAAAACATTGCGCAAAAACTGGAGAAGCTAAAGCAGGAATCAGAGCTTGCCGGAGAAAGCACCAGAGAGTTGAGCCGGGAGCAGGCCATCCTGAACGCGCAGCAATCACTGGGTAAGGGTGCCACGCAGGCTCAGATCGCTCAGGCGGGTGAGTATGCGTCTCGTAAATGGGACGTGGCTAACGCGCTCAAGGCGCAGGCCGCGGCTGAAAAGCTGTTGCCTGAATCGCGTGAGAATGCGAGCTACAAGCAGGACCAGGCAGATTTGAATGCAGCCCTGAGCGCCAAAAAAATTACCCAAGAGCAGTATAACGCCACGGCTGAAAAGCTGGAGCAGGATCACCAGGCGAAAATGGCGCAAATACGTGCTGACCAGGCCGTCACCCCGCAACAGCAGTCAGCCGGAACGGTAGACCCGGTACAGGCGCTGGCAAACGAGCATGCGCGAAAGCTAGCCCTGATACAGCAGTTCGAGCAGCAAAAGACGCTGACGGAGCAGCAGGGTCTGGCACTGCGCAATGCGGCCAATACTGAGTACGAGCAGAAGCGAGTAGCGGCTCAGTGGGAAATCTGGCGAAACCAGAGCGCGGGCAATGAGGCGCTGGCGGCCTCTTTCGATGCCCTAGCCGGCAATGCATCTAATGCGCTTACCGGTATCATCACCGGAAGCATGTCTGCTGAAGATGCTATGCGCTCAATAGGCAGTACCGTCCTGAATAGTCTGGTCAACACATTTGTGCAGATGGGCGTTGAATGGGTCAAATCCGCAATCATGGGACAGGCGGCGCAGACAGCGGCAATCGGTACGGTAACTGCAGTGCAGACGGCAGCAACTGCTACCCAAACTGCTACCAGTGTGGCCGCAGCGGCAACTACTACTGCAGCATGGACACCTGCCGCGCTGCTTGCGTCAATTGCTTCGATGGGTACCGCGGCTGCAATCGGCCTTGGCGCCGTCGCCGGCATTGTTGGTATGAGCCTGCTCGGAAAACGGAAGAATGGCGGGCCGGTCACCGCCGGCGGTATGTACCAGGTGGGAGAAAGCGGACTACCGGAGATATACCAGGCCAGCACTGGCAAGCAGTACATGATACCGGGTGATAACGGTAAGGTGATCAGCAATAAGGATTTGCAGGCATCAGGCGGCGGAGGTGTGGTTATTAACATTCAGAATTACACCTCTGCTTCGGTTGATGCACAGGCAGGCAGCGATGGCAAAGGCGGCCTGACCGTAGATGTGATTGTTGCTGACCTGAACAGCGGCGGGCCAATCAGTAATGGCATAACCAGCAACTTTAATGTTAAACGCACGCCAAGGGGGCAGGGCTAATGCCAATTATCGACTATCCCGACTGGCTGCCGCTGGCGCAGAAAGCCAGCAAGAATATGACGCTGGATACCGGATTTCAGTCGGATCAACCGGCGGTCGGTCCGGCCATTTTTCAGCAGATGACGGACGACCTCAAGGTGACTTGGTCACTGACGTGGATATTCACGCTGGCAGAGGAAAGAGCTTTTCAGCAATGGCTGCGCAGCCCCAACTACCTTAATCGCGGCCTGAACTGGTTCCGCATGCGGGTGGATATTGGCGGCAGCGGGCCACAGTTGCAGGAGCTTCACTTCACGCAGATGCCGGTGCAGACCAGCATTGACGGCGGCGTTGTCAAATGGACGGGAACGGTGATCGCCAACCGCCTCAACAATCCTGATGACGACTTTGACGACATTATTGTTGAACTACCGCCGCCGTGGGATTCATGGCTGGATATTGTTGTGACCGGTTATCCTGATAATCGTGATCCGGAGTCATTACCGAGGGTTCCCTGATGCCATCATTTCGTGAATACCGTCAGCAACGACCATCGCGGGCGCTGTATGACACGCTGACCTTTTATCATCCGTCTTTTGGCTACGTCAGGCTGGTTGATAAACAGTTCTACGATAAGATGCTGGCCGGGGTGACATACCGACCGGCGCGCTTTGAAATAGAGGAAAGTCAGCAGAGCGGAATCCCGGTGATTGACGCAACCGTAAAGCTTGGCCGTGTCTCCGCGGACGTGAAAACGCAGATGAAGAAGTGGCGCGGCGCCACCCGCCTGACGCCTATCGTGGCAACGCGGCAGGTATTTGACAGCGGAGATACCTCGGCGCCGATTAAGTCGTGGACGCTGTACGTCAAAACGGTGGATATCGATGCGGAGAGCGCCTCCGTAACGCTGTCCGTTACTAACCCGCTCAATAACAATGTTGGCCGCCTCTATGACCCGCGAGAATACACCGGACTGCAGTACCTCTGATTTCATTGCACGTATGATCGGCGTTCCATGGGCTAACCGTGCCTGCACGCCTGAGGCCGTGGACTGCTGGGGGCTGGTGGTTCTCTATTATCGAAAGGTGATGGGGATTGAGCTACATCAGACGCCTGACTACGAATCCGGCGCCGACTTCTTTACCTGCTATCAGGGTGACGTGGTTTTCTGGCAGCAGGTGCCACATCCTGAAGAGGGCGGGATATTCGTTGGCTACACCGGTGCGCAGCCGGCACACGTCGGGCTTATCCTTGGACGACAGGCGCTGCATTCTCGCGGCGAAAACGGCAGTGTCAGGCAGGATTCTCTGATGTTGATACAGCGGGCATTCACCAAAGTGGAATATTTCCGATATGGCCCTGATTGAAATAAGTCGATTTCCCGGAACGCCTAAAGAGCGTTACAGGGTGCCTAATGGCACCTTTTTTTATGCCTGGCTGACAGAGAACGATAGCGCGCTGCATCGTGATCTGCTGATCGTGCGTAACGGCGTGAAGCTGGAAGATAACGACGATCTCGATTTTGAACTGACTGAACTCGATCACGTCCAGATATTTGACCAGCCTAAAGGCGTCGTAGGCGACATCCTGAGCCCGATATTCAAGGTGGTGGGGCAGGTATTTTCGTTTCTGATGCCAAAGCCGGCCATTGCCAATACTGGCGGCAACTCGGTGGATTCACCAAATAATTCCCTGACCGGCCAGACTAACACCGCACGCGTATACAAAGCCAAGCCTGACATCTACGGGCAGGTACGATCGTTCCCTGACCTGATTCAGGAGTCGGTGTTTGAGTATGTCACGCAGAATGCAAAAAGTGGCGGCCTGAAGTATGTCACCGAGTGGATGTGTATCGGCATCGGGAGCTATGACTACGACTCTGTGCGCTATTCAGAATCCAGTCTCGGATCGCTGGCGGGCGCGGAATACCAGATTTATCAGCCTGGGCAAGTTATACCCGAAATTGTGGAGGGGTATGGTTTTGATGATGTGGACGGTCAGGAGGTGCCCGGCCAGAACGAGGCCAGCGACTTTCCGATCCAGTCAGCCACCGCCAGGACGATGGTCAGCGGTAGCTATTCCGGCGGCCAGATGGCGATTAAAATCGTCAAGCAGGCGGAGTTCGACTACTTCAAAAATCTGGTGCTGCCGCATGCGGTGACATTCACCATTAATGTGACGTACAGCATCGCGTCAGGAAACGTCACTACAGACGCGACCTACTCAGGAACGCTGATATCAGCCGTAGAAACAACGGACGGCGCCACAACCAATCCTGTCCACTGGTACACGTTTACCTTCAGCCAGCTGGAAGGTCCGCAGGATATTCCGGCCAGCGCCACAATCAACACGTCTAAATTCGTGCTGAATGACAATGAAGCGCTGGTGGTGGGGCCGTTCTTCTCTCCGGTTGCATCAAGCCAGCTTTGGCTGCACACGCAGTCGAGCCTGGGCGGAAAGAAGGAGACTAACTGGAAGGTAGTCATCTGGAAAATAAACGATGACTATACTCAGATACCTGGTACCACCCAGGCTTTTACGTACAGGCAGCCCACACCTCACCAGTCAACCAGCGAAGTGTTTTACCGCACAGACAAGCTGACGCCAGCGGCAGGATTTGGAAAGTATGCCGTCAGCCTCCAGCGTACGGACAACTCCAGCGATGCTTCTATCCTGAAGGTGGAAGAGATTCATAGCATCAACGTGCGACGTAACGTAGTGCATCCGGACGATACGCTGGTGCGGGTTAAGGTCAGGGCTACAGAAAACGCGCTGGGCAGCCGCGAACGGAAATATAACCTCCTGGCCACGCGCAAAACCATCAGCTATAACCTCGACACACGAGCAGTTGACTACACGCTGCGCGCCTCCCGATCTTTTGCTGACGCCGTCGCGCATCAGTGGCTAATTATCGGCGGACAGCCGGTCAGCAGCATTGACCTTTACGGGCTGTATGCCATCGCAGAGGCGCTACCGGATGCGCGCCTGGGATATTTCGATTACACGTTTGACGATGAAAACGACTCGCTTGGGGACCGCGTTCAGGCCATCTGTAATGCCGCAAGTGTCATCGCATTCATGGATGACAACGTACTGACGTTCACACGCGATCAGCGCGTTGCGAACCCGGCAGCCGTATTTAACCGTGCCAACATGAAAACGGATGAGTACAAAATAACGTATGAAGCGACGCTTCCTGGCGGCTACGACGGCGTGCAGGTCTCCTATGTACACCCGATTACGAACAATAAGACGTACATCAACTACCGCATACTGAACGGCGCTATAACTGAGCAGGAGGCTGAAAACCCGAATAAGATGGAAATCGTCGGGTTTCGCAACGAGTTTCAGGCCAGAGAGCGGGCGCTGCGTGAGACAAAGCGCCTGATGTACTCCCGCGCCCGGATGAATGCCAAAGTATTTGAGGACGGCATTATTCAGGTAGGCAGCGTTATCCAGATGCCCGACATCTACGACAGTAACGAACAGCAGGGATACATTGCTGGCCGCAGCGGCAATGCGTTTGACACCAGCGAGCCAGTAAATTTTACCGGGGATATGTTTGTGCTGGTAACGGACAGCCTGGGCAACCCGACAAGGCGCTATGCAGCCACTCCTCGCAGCGACACCCGCTATGGTTTTGTAGCCGCAATACCTGACATTCAGCTGAATATCTGGAACGGCGATACGGTTCAGTCGCCGTCGAGATACCTGATAGCCACAGTGGCTGAAATGGATGCGCAGCTCTGGACGGTTAACAGCATTAAACCTAATGCCGACAGCACGGTTTCACTGACCTTAGCCGAATATAGCGAGTTGATTTACTCATAAGTGATAGCCCACTTAGGTGGGCTTCCTGCTTCGATTTTTGTCCATCAACCTCATTACGTTCATTAGTGAGTCTTTGGCTTCGTTAAGCTGAGCAATCAGAGCTTTTTTTTCTTCAGGATTGAGATCATTGCCATAGTTTTCTTCAAATTCCATTTTTTCGATTTCCTGCTCCTCAAGAGCATCTTGAAGTATCTGCACTATCTCAGAATTCATTGATCGTCCATTAGCCTTAGCACGCTCTGCTATGGCGTCACGCATTCCAGCAGGAAGTCTGACATTGAATCTATCCATCTCCTGACTTGGGAATTTACTCACATGATCACCTTTTGGTGTGTCTTTTGTCGTGCTCTGAGGATAGCACCTACTTGACATCACTTTAAATAATGCTAAATTGGCACTAGAACCAAGTTGACACTATGATAAGGAGCCAAATATGAATGATGTTTTGTATACAGGACGCAAAAATGACAGTTTCCAGCTTCGATTGCCGGAGCGTATGAAAGAAGATATTCGGCGCTTAGCAGAAATGGATGGCATTTCGATCAACTCTGCGATTGTGCAACGCTTGGCTAAAAGCCTCAGAGAGGACCGTGTGAATGGGCAGTAAAAACAGCGAAGCCCCAACTGCGCTAACAGTCAGGGCCTCTAATTTGTCAGTTAACCTTTGCGAGAAAACCAACATGAACATTGTAGCTAAAACAGAAATGAACTTCCATGGCGTCAACCTGACTCCTGTATCGGAGATGAGTGGGGTTTGGTTGACATCGGCAGATGTTGCCAAGGCTCTTCACTACAACAGCACCAAGTCTGTAACCAACCTGTTTAACCAGTACAGCGATGAGTTTTCTCCAGCAATGACAATGGTCATTGAATCGATGACCAATGGGATCAACGGGACTTCGCGTCGTATGAAAGTTCGTGTCTTTTCACTTCGTGGGGCCCATTTGCTGGCTATGTTTGCTCGCACGCCTGTAGCTAAAGAGTTCCGACGCTGGGTGCTCGACATCTTGGATCGCGAAGGCTCAATCTCACCTATCAAGCAGTTTACTGATGAAGAACTTTGTGATCTCGCGTGGTTATGGCGTGCCAGCTCCGTAATGATGAAGGCATGCAGTGAGGTTTATCCGTTACTGAACGTCGCAGAGCACCGCATGACAGGACATTTCTACTCAATAACCCACGAGTATCCGCGAACGCTTAACAAAGCGAGAGAGCTGATTGAGAGGGAAGTAGAGCACGTCGAATATCAACCAAGGAAAGATGATAACTGGAGCAGGGTGCTGCCTTTCCTGCGACAGCATAGATTGCAATGATGCAAAAAGAAAAACCGCCAGGTAGGACTGGCGGCTTACTGTCAAAACCCAACTAAGCAAAGAAGGATTTCTAAATGACTGAAGTTACTTTAGCAGTGGCGGGATCTGTTGTCACGGAGAAAACCATCGATAGCCAGTCGTTGCTCGAAATGGTTAATGCTGCTCGTAAAGAGTGTGGAGAGCCAGTGGTGCGCAACAATAAGTTCCTCGAAAAAATCGAAGATGAACTTGAAGGAGAGTTTTACACCAAAAGTGCAAAACCTTCTGGCAGTAGCGGCGGCCGGCCAGTTGACGTAATAGGGATGACGATGAAGCAGGCGCTTCGTGTGGCGGCTCGGGAATCAAAAGCAGTTCGACGTTCGCTCGTTGATAAGCTGGAGTCAATGAGCCAACCAACGTTTGACCCGCTGGCAGCTCTAAATGATGCAGAGTTCTTGCGAGGCACGCTACTTTCCTACAGCGAAAAGGTTATCGCTCTTGAACACAAGGTCGAAGAGATGAAGCCTGATGTTGAGGCGCTTGACCGCATCGCGAAAGCTGATGGCAGCATGTGCATCACTAATGCAGCTAAGCATCTACAAGTACAGCCGAAGTTTCTCTTTAAGCTGATGTCGGAGAGTCACTGGATTTATCGCCGCGCTGGCGGAAAGACTTGGCTGGCATATCAGGATCGCATTCAGTCAGGGGTTCTCGAGCACAAGGTAACAACTGTTGAACGTTCCGACGGTAGTGAGAAGGTGGTCGAGCAGGTGCTCGTAACTGCCAAAGGTCTCACCAAACTTTCTAAAATTCTTGGCATCAGCGGTGTAGCAGCTTAATCAGCTAACACTTCAGCCAATCCCCCGAGAAATCGGAACATACCCAGACCCGCTCCGGCGGGTTTTTTCATGGAAAAAATATGACTACGCAACCAACGAACAATCCAGTACCGAGCGAATCACCGCGCGACCTGAAGTTCAATGCCGGGAAAATTGACGAGTTTGTAACCTCGCTGGCTCTCCAGTACATAGACCGTTTTGACAATGCGCATTACACAATCGAAGGGTTGAAGAAACTTGCTCTGGAGCAGATATATAATCTCGGCTGGAACCTAGTGGGCACGTTCCAAGATGGCGCAACCCTAACTGCTCCGGGAGATATTATTCAGGACGAGAATACAGATATCTGGTATCGCTGGGACGAGCTGTCTACGCTGCCTAAAACGGTTCCTACTGGCTCTACACCTGACTCAACTGGCGGAGTTGGTGAAGGCAAATGGATTGTTATTGACATTAGTGATGTTTTGCGAAGAGAACTGGCAAAACCCACAGGTGCCGGAATTATTGGGGCCAAAGATGAAAATGGATATCTTACAACTGTTCAGGATGAACTAGATAAATTATATCCAGTTATTGACTTTAGCTCTAAGCATAGCTTCGTAGCTGACTTTACCAATCAGTGTATTATTGGGGTGACAGACAGAGAGGGCGAGGCCAGTGCAATTATTAAAAATGACGCTGGAAGAACAGATGGAGCATTTCCTCAAGGGATAGCAGTTGATCCAGTTACAGGCGAATTTCTTATTACACGCGGGTGGGAAGCAAACACTCCGACATACGTACATATATATGATAGTGATTTTAATTTTAAAAAAGTTGTCAGGGCTGGAGGTGGCTTTTCTGAGGGAATAGTTATTGGGTATGTCTCAGGTGAGAGAAGAATAGGTTTATCACGTCCAGGGACAGGGTATTCAGTTTATCTATTGCCAGATACCGATACTCTGTCGGAGCTGGATTCTGCTAGCTTGATATTTGAGCAGGCATCATCAAATCACCTCTCACAAATGTGCAGTTATGGTAATAAGGCGTTAATGCTGCTCAATACAAACAGTAGAGATCAGTATTTTAGGCGCGGTGTTTATAGCGTTTTTGATATATACGATTTTCTTACGACACCTGATCCAGTAAGAAAGTCATGGTTGCAGTTTCCATATTCACAACTTGGTGGTTCAGCCTCAGATGCAATAAGTGCTGATGGAGCATGGGTGTCTAAGGGGCAGGCTGTTTGTCTGAGTCCTCGCGGAGTTGGGGCCTTTGCAGGATCGATGTGGAATTCATCAAGAGACCTTCCAGGTAACACGTTGCGTTTTGTTGAGGTTGGACATAGTGGTGAAGTTATTAATAATCAAAACTTACATCCAAGATATGTATTGCAAGAATATGCCGATAAAGGCTGGGCAAGGCCCAACGGATCTCCTTTAGATAACACTGAAGCTGAGGGGGTTTGTTACTCAGATAGATATGGATATGTATGGATGACTGTTGTTAGCGAAGTTGTTTTTATAACAACACAAGTGTCAGCCGAATTGAAATCTAATACTTCCTCAAATAAAATTCTTGACTTCAAACACGCAGCAAATCCAAGTGGGATTAACTCTGGCAGTCTTTGTTCAGTTCATGATATCACAGCATATAATTGCATTGATGCAACCATAATGAACTCTCCAGACAATATAGTAGATTACATGAGGGCTGCCGCAATAACAGAATATACTTGCACATGTCGACTTCCTTTAACATTTGGAGTGGAAACATTTAGCGGGGTTAGCACACATGTTAGATTTATTCTTATTGATGGTATAAACGTTATTGCCTCAGTAACAGAAGGTAGAAGCAAAGAAAGAAAGTTTTATGCCTCTGGGAATGCGCCAAGGTCATGGTCCGCTAGTCCTATTGTTATTGGTGGTGTTAATACCCCAAATATGAATGGCAGGAGCAGTGCTGTTCAAATAGGCCCTGATGACTTTGGACAAATAAGATTTTATGCAACGAATGCCATTTCGCATACACCGGTGATATTTTCTAATCAAAATAATGGCGTTATTGGTTCTATAACTATGAGTGCATCAGGTGTTTCTTATAATCAAACATCAGACGAGCGGAGGAAGATAAAAAAAGGTCTTCCAAAAGATAGTGTTTTAGATGATATACAACAAGCAGTTGAAAATGGCGCCATTCAAATGGCAATAATAGACGATGATACGCAACCAAAGTTGATGTTTATGGCACAGTCTTTAGCCAAGTATTTTCCTGATACAGTAACAGTTGGCGGGGAAGACCCAAAAGAATCACCATGGGTTGTTGACTATGCATCAATGGTTCCTCACCTGATGTATGCTATATATCTATTGGCAAAAAAATAAAAAAGAGAGCCCACTGAAAGGTGGGCTTAAAAATTACTTAACGATAAATTGATTTATTATTTTTCCTGTTTCTTTTTCGTATGCTCCAACGATTAAATGATCATAATCAGAGTGATCTTTTTTGATTGCTGCATATGAGAAAAACCTGTTATCGACTGTTACCGTTCTAATTGGCAAGCTCGAACCTTGAGAGTATGTGTTACCATTTTTTACTGGTTTTATAAAGGCACGAATTTTATCGTTCATAGCCTGCTTATCTGAGAATTCGGCAATAAACATGGTTGTATCTGTAACTTTATTTCTATAGGAATAAATGCAAATTATGTTGGCGTTATTGTATATATCTAATTTTAAAGGGTGGCTACATTTTTCAAACACAACTGAATAATCGAAACCTACCGGGTACATTTCTATTTTATTCATGCCGTAATATGGGCCAGAATACGGCGTATGATATGTGTCAAAAACATCACCCTTATTCTTAAATCCATAGAAATAGTAACCTGGTATCTTTACATCTTTATGCCCGGACTCTTTTGCTTGATATATTATTTCATCTCTTATCTTACTTTGCTTATAGGCAGCTTTGTATGAAATAAACATTGCGCTATAGGCTGGGAAAAGATAGCAAAACATCAATGCCGCCACGCCAATAACAGTGCATATTGATATTTTATTTTTTATTTGGGCGGCGCAAATTGCTATTGCACACAAGAGGAAAATAAATTGACCATTCATTGCTCTTGGAGGGTAGCCCGGAGATGCAACCATTACTAAATTCGCAGTTATAAAGCAGCCTAGCATAGCCACTGTATATACTGCTAACTTTTTACTTTTGATGCTCTCCATTGAATACAATAACAAAACAATGCTAAGGGCCAGTAATCCTATCCATGTATGGGCCATTACATCAGGAATGGTTTTATAGATAAAGGTTGATAGTTTATCCCAAAAAGAGCTATTCCTCCATTCATTTAATCCGGATCCTGAAGCACGGGCGAAATTACCCGGGGCAAATACCATTATTGCTGTGCCAATAATGCTACCAATTAAGCCTGAGATTATTATTTTTCCTGATTTTCCGGATATTATTTTATAATAAATCGCCATAAAGATCATTAACGACACTAGTGTAACACTAGTGTTTTCGTTAGAGGCGCCTGCCGCCAGTCCATACAGGAATGTAATTGGTATTAATATAGATCTTTCTATCTCGCTCTCTCTATACTCTATTGTCTTCCTGATAAAGAAGACAATAATCATTGTTGTCCACATGTAATTAGATGAACCAACAACCCAAAACATCACCTGACCTAGGTTAGGATTAGATATCCAATATAATAAGAATATTAAAGAAAATATTATTATTGCTGAAGGTTGGTTGCTTTTTTTATCTATAGCATTAGGCAGTTTGGTGATATTGTAGATGAGAAGGATGCTGCCGAGGCTATTGAAAAAGGCAGAGAAGGTGTGGTTTCTAAATCCCAATATGAAGGTGCTTATATAATCAGCAACTACTCTTCCAGACCAAGTCATATAGTGATTAAGATGACCTTTAATGGATAGCCCCTTCATGGAGTATGTAAAGTCATCTGAATGAATAGGTGTATGCAAAGCTATGACCACAATCATAGTATATGCAACAATCATTGCAGCAAATAATCCAAGATTATACTTTCTCATTTTTTGAACCTTTTAAAACGTACCTTGGCCTCTGTTTAGTTTCTATATAAATCCTGCCAATATATTCCCCAAGCACACCTATCCCTATCAGCTGCACGCCACCAAGGAAAAGTATCGAAACCAGAATTGACGGATAACCCCTGACAGGATTACCGAACACAATGGTGTCGAATATCATCCATGCGCCATATAAGAATGAAGCTGCAGCCACAAACAGACCGATATATGTCCACATGCGCAGTGGAAAGGTAGAGAAGCTGGTAATGCCCTCCAGAGCCAGATTCCACAGCTTCCAGCCATTGAACTTTGATATGCCGGCAACGCGTTCCGCACGCGTGTACTCAACCACATCAACGCGGCCACCTACCCATGACAGTATTCCCTTCATGAACAGGTTACGCTCCGGAAGCAGCTTGATGTGCTCTACTGTTTCCCGAGACATGAGGCGAAAATCGCCGACATTCTCTTCGATTGTGGGGGAGCTGATTTTGTTGTGCAGCCGATAGAACCACTCCGCTGTTTTGCGCTTGAGGTGGCCGTCAGTGCTCCGATCTGCACGCTTCGCCAGGACAACATCAGCACCGGCCTGCCAGCGCTCGATCAGCTGCGGAATGACATCTATGGGGTCTTGCAGGTCAACATCAATTGGCACCACTGCGTCACCGGTAGCGTGCTCAAGCCCTGCGAAAAGCGCTGGCTCTTTGCCGAAGTTGCGCGTGAATGACAGCGCTTTAACCAGCGGGTCTGACACCGACAGGGCATTGATTATCCCCTCAGTGGCATCCTTGCTACCGTCGTTGATGAATACTATCTCTACCTCATGCGCGGTAAGTTCTTTGCGCACTTCCTGATAGAAAATGGGTATCGCGTCTTCTTCATTAAAGACGGGTACCACGAGGGATATCTTCATTTTGCTTCCCTGAAAACGATGTACCGTGAATAGATAAAGCCGCAGAACAGGCTTATGGCGGAAAATGCTACGAGAGTAACTAGTGGTGGCAATCCTGACTTGTCAGCCGCCCAGCCAACAGCGGAAGCCAGTGACCCCATAAAGGCGACGTAAATCATATAACGCAGGGTTGTTGTTTCAGCGTTAAACGTCCATCGAGCATTTGCAAAGAACGAGAACGTTACTGCTACGCAAAATGCACCGAAGTTGGCAAGCGACTGAGTGGCATCTGAGGTACAGAGGATCAGATAAAAGACGGCCCAATGAATAGCAGTGTTTACCACGCCAACACTGACATAACGCGAAAATAGTTTGAGCATAACGTTTAGCTTAAATTAAGAATTTCCCGATCTTAGCGTCAACCACACATATGGCAACAGGTCTTTTCATTTATCCTGACAAAAACTTACGGGATCCTGTTTTCGCTGAATTCAGAGCCAGCTCAAGCTGTCATAACTGTGGCTTTCCCTTGTGCCATGGCATCTTAAAAACCATACTGCGTGCAAATTTCCCTTGTGCTAGGTGAAATATGGTTTCCTTTATTGTGATGGCAACGCGGTTCGCAGGGCTGGTGTCAGCAATAGTCCTGCTTATGATTGCCATAGGTAGCATCAAGTACGATGGCAGCACGGTCCTTGTAAGCTGCATAGGTGTTGGCCTGTGGGCTTGGTGTGAATATGACGAGCGAAAAGCAGCAGGCAAATAGACGCATAAAAAAGCCCCTCGCGAAGGGGCAATCCAGTACCGCGCCGATCTGAGCAGGCTACGGGGTGGGTAAGGTAAGGGTAGTCTCTGAGAGCTTCAGGCACAAAAAACCCGGCGCAGTGGCCGGGTAGCTAATTTTTTTACTCAACGCAGTCAGAGGTCTGAGATGTCAATGTTGTAGATAGCCATCCATGCTTCTGCCGGGTATGAGTTTAGGGGTACCGTCTGATAATGAGGAGTCAGTATTTCAACAGGGAGCTTATGGTAGCTGCAGTAGTTTGCTAGGCTTTGCCAACTGTACTTTCCGGGTATTGAACTTTTGACATGCGCAATAGTTGCATGTCTAAACCCTTCGCCTTTGCTGTGAACATATTTGTTATGTTGCATAACGTGGTTGCCGAAAGATCCGCGCACAGATTTGAACTGCTCGTCTTTCTTTTCCAGCATGGCTTGTGCGCGTTCCGTTGCTTCTGCTTGGTCGGCAAGCTGACGAAGTGCATCGGCATAGGTTTGCGGAGCCATATTGTATCCGCCTGTTTTACGGATAGATGGAAGAACCTCTGATGTAACCCATTTTTTGAAGTACTTGGCCTCAGCCTTCTGTGATCCCATTACTGCGTTATATAATCCAGACTCGTTTATAAGTGTCTGATTAGTATAGTTTCGCCCGTTTTGCAGGGTATGTTTTCTTTTCTCATCATCATCGAGCCTTTCAGTCATGTTGCTCGTCTCTGCATATCCTAGAATGTCAGCCACATCCTTGGCGACAAACCATACCTCTGAAGCTTCGTCGGTTACTGTTCTGACTGCGTTACCATTAAAATCAAACTCATTTAACGCTAAAGAATTACTCATATCTTTACCCTATTGCCTGAAGGCATATTTCCCTGTAACAGATATCGCTCAGATCTTAGCCTGATGCGGCTTGAAGCTAAGATAATACACTATAGGAATAGTCCTAATGTAGTGAAATTTATTAACCGCAGTTCTTTTCTGAAAATTCAACAGGCCTTGCCTTGATCAGATCCACCGATCGATACTACTGTATCTATATACAGTTATTATCAGAGGAGGATTTGACCATGCCACGCGAATACCAGATCAAAGAAGCATTCATCAGTTCTATCAAGCGAGCGCCATCAGGCCGCAGCACCGTTACCACCGCCGACTTCGTAGAGGAGCTGGATCGCGCTAACTGGCACTTTACGCTCAAGCAAGCCAACGACTGGATACGGAGCCATACGACCACGTTCCGCGACGCCTCAACGCAGGAGGGCGAGAATATGACGTGGTTCAGGTTCAATCCTAATGGTGGCCTCTGATGGGATTCCCTTCACCGGCGCAGGACTACATAGAGCCGCGGCTCAGTCTCAACTCAGTATTCATTCCCAACCCGGCTACAACGTTCCGCGTGGACATCCCTGACGGCTTCCTGCTGGTTGACTCAGCTGCAAAGGTAAAACCCGGTAACAGGATTGCGTATCAGTGGAACGGCTATTCAGGGCTGGGGAAGATGTACCGCAACAGTCTGGTGACGGAAGAGGGTGAGGTGATCGAGGGTGAGCCGCTGAATGATGTCATCGTACTGGGGAAGGTAACGTGCGAGGTGCGGCACGTTTATGACGATGGCCGGCCGACTATATAAAGGAAAGGTTTAAGGAAGTGCAGAGGTTTGGATCCGAATCCAGACCTTTGCATTTTTCGTGGTAAGACAGATGAACTCAGCTGCTGGAATGAGTGAATTATCTTGTTTCAATTAGACACAAACAGAAAAGCCTCTGGCGTTAACCAAAGGCTTTTTGTTTGCATCCGAAATGCGCGTGCATTTCACGTGCACTTTTTTTTACTGCTCTCGTAGTTCCGTTGTCCT
>Ga0308167_1000770_pt1 | contig 47842 bp, 37 predicted proteins | sample PhyCR1_2_FD_202138 | JGI IMG/M metagenome (GOLD analysis project Ga0308167, IMG submission 202138) | Phyllosphere microbial communities from UC Gill Tract Community Farm, Albany, California, United States - DLSLRC.R1 | ecosystem: Host-associated > Plants > Phyllosphere > Unclassified | place... | reverse complement strand
TGTGCAAAGCCGCGGAAGCGTTAAAAGAGCGCGGTGCCAAGCGCGTCTTCGCTTACGCTACGCATCCTATCTTCTCTGGCAATGCGGTGGAAAACCTGCGTAAATCTGTGATCGATCAGGTTATCGTATGTGACACCATTCCGTTATCTGAAGAGATGAAGTCGCTGCCAAATGTACGTACCCTGACCCTGTCAGGTATGCTGGCCGAAGCCATTCGCCGCATCAGTAACGAAGAGTCCATTTCGGCTATGTTCGAACATTAATCTTCGCAGGCCGGGCATCATGCCCGGCCTTTTCTTTTTCCCTCGCCGTTCCCCTCCGACAAAGCTGCTTGATTTACAGAAATTTTCGTTATGAGTCACCTCTGTTATTGTCACGCTCACTACGAAAAACTCTTTCGCTAAAATTATGTTATCTGGCCTTTTGCCTTTTTACGTTGAGTGGTAATTTGCCCGCACTTTTTATTGCGATCTCCGTCCACTATGAACCTCGACGTCTTTACGTTATTTATTTGCGAACTCTACGTACTGGGGTTTATGAGTCTGATTATGGTCTTTGCCTGGGTCGGTTCACACTATGACCGTATTCTGGGCTATGTCTGTGCCGCCATCGTGCTGACGCTGATCGCCTTTTTCCTCAGTAGCCTGCGCAGTCAGGGATACCATTTCTTGCCGGTGGCCGTGAGCAATGTGCTGGTCATGCTGGCTTACGGCGGATTACTCAGCGCCTTTCGGACATTTTGCGGTAAATCACCGGGGATGGCTGGCCTGGCTGGGGCGGCCTTGTGGTCACTGCTCTGCCTGATCCCGGCCTTCTATGACAGCTTATCCCTGCGTGTTCTGGCGCTCTGTCTGCTCTGTATCGCTTACACCGCTACATTCATTTACTTACTCTGGCTGGCACGCCGCGATATGGATGCCACCTTCTGGCCTGCACAATTATTGCTCTGGACCCACCTGATTTTTCATGTCGCCCGCTTATTTCTGGATAACGCCCGTCCCATTGGATTACAGGGGGCGATCAGCGGTTCTGGTTTTTCGGTCTATGTGATTATCGAATCCATGCTCTTTGTGATTGGCTTCACCGTGATCATTCTGGCGATGGTGAATGAACGCACGCGTAATGCATTAAAAAATGCCTCACTTCACGATCCGCTGACCAATATCTGGAATCGTCGTGCGCTGTTTTCCGGCGCGGATAATATGACCCGGCAGTGCCTGAAACAAAATAAGGCACTAACGGTCGTCTTATTCGATCTTGATCATTTCAAAGGGATTAATGATCGCTACGGGCATCAGCAAGGGGATCAGGTATTAATTGATTTTTGTCACAGGGTTTCAGGGATGTTGCCACAGGAGGGTCACTTTGCCCGACTGGGCGGTGAGGAATTTGCCGCGCTGCTGCCCTTACCTTTTGAGCCGGCCAGAGACTGGTGCGAAGCGGTGCGCCATACCATTCAGCTTTCGCGTCCTGGTCAGATCGACTATTCGGTCAGTATTGGTTTTGCCACCGCCGATGAGCGTTATATTGATTTTGGCGAGCTGATGGCTCTGGCGGATAAAGCACTTTACCGCGCCAAAGCCAAAGGCAGAAACCGAACAGAACCTTACCAGCTTATGTCAGAAAATCTAATGTGACGAATGATGGGTTCGGCGGCAGCGTTTATCGCCGTAATGACGGACCCAGTAATAGCGATCTTCGACTTTTTCACGACCGCTGATACAGGCACCCACCAGCCACAGTAGCGCACCAAAGAAAATGCCGAACATTGCACTTTGAGCCAGTATCTGCGGCAGATTAAGCGACGGCAGTTGGTTAACAATCGAAAAACCGACGCCGAGAATCATGGTCAATAAACCTATGACCATCAGGGCATTACCTGCCATGCGTGAGTGATGACGTTTCATCTTTCACCTCCTGTGTGTGCGGTCGGATGAGCGCACACAATGTTAAACTGCTGATAGTGTAGGCAATGCCGTCAGGCTAATTTGTGAACTTAATCACATAAAGACCAGATGATTTGTGACCAACACGTTATTCCAGCTTATTGATTTAGATGAAAAATAATTAATCACTGACACTAATAAATTCTCTGGCACAGTCTTTGTGATCCGCGTCCCGGCACAGTAAACTATCGCCCTTTGGTTATAACAGCAGGATATTCCTTGTGAGCAGCATAAAACTGATTGTGGGCCTGGCGAATCCCGGCGCTGAATATGCCGCCACGCGCCACAACGCGGGTGCCTGGTATCTGGATTTGCTGGCTGAGCGTCACAATCAGTCGTTAAAAGAAGAAGCCAAATTTTATGGCTACACTGCACGACTGGCTTTAGCCGGTGAAGACGTGCGCTTGCTGGTCCCGACCACCTTTATGAACCTGAGTGGCAAAGCCGTGGCGGCCATGGCGACCTTCTATCGCATTGCGCCCGAGGAAATTTTAGTGGCCCATGATGAACTCGATCTGCCACCGGGCATTGCAAAATTCAAACAAGGCGGCGGTCATGGCGGTCACAACGGCCTGAAAGACATCATCAGCAAGCTCGGCAACAACAACAACTTTCATCGCCTGCGCATTGGCATCGGCCATCCTGGCGATCGAAATAAAGTGACCGGTTTTGTGTTGGGCAAGCCCCCGGCCAGCGAGCAAAAACTGATTGATGATGCCATTGATGAGGCCGCGCGCTGCACCGAACTGTGGCTAAAAGAAGATCGCATCAAGGCGATGAACCGCCTGCATGCCTTTAAGCCTGTCTAATCGCCCAGATTGTCGCGAATCTGTGTATAATGCGCGAAAATTATCTTACGTTTCCGGTGGAGCCTGCCTAATGGCTCTGCCCATCCAGCTATAAAGGGTACTAAACCATGGGATTCAAATGCGGTATCGTGGGCCTGCCAAATGTCGGTAAATCCACTCTTTTCAACGCGCTGACGAAAGCGGGTATTGAAGCGGCTAACTTCCCCTTCTGCACAATTGAACCCAACACTGGCGTCGTCCCTATGCCAGACCTGCGTCTGGATCAGCTGTCTGAGATCGTTAAGCCGCAGCGTGTCGTTCCGACCACCATGGAATTCGTTGATATTGCCGGTCTGGTGAAAGGCGCATCCAAAGGTGAAGGCCTGGGCAACCAGTTCCTGACCAACATCCGTGAGACCGAAGCGATTGGTCACGTGGTGCGCTGCTTTGAGAACGACAATATTATTCACGTAAATAATAAGGTCGATCCGGCGGATGATATTGAGACCATCAATACCGAGCTGGCGCTGGCGGATCTGGATACCTGTGAACGTGCTTTACAGCGCGTACAGAAAAAAGCCAAAGGCGGCGACAAAGACGCCAAGGCTGAACAGGCCGCCCTGGAAAAATGCCTGCCGCATTTAGAAAACGCCGGTATGCTGCGTGCGCTGGATCTGACGGAAGAAGACAAAGCCGCCCTGCGCTACCTGAGCTTCCTGACGCTGAAGCCGACCATGTATATCGCCAACGTCAACGAAGACGGTTTTGAGAACAACCCGTACCTGGATAAAGTGCGCGAAATCGCCGAGAAAGAAGGCTCGGTGGTCGTGCCGGTTTGTGCCGCCGTTGAGTCCGACATCGCCGAGCTGGAAGATGAAGATCGCGATGAGTTTATGGCCGAGCTGGGCATTGAAGAGCCAGGTCTGAACCGCGTGATTCGCGCCGGTTATTCCCTGCTGAACCTGCAAACCTATTTCACCGCTGGCGTGAAAGAAGTTCGCGCATGGACCATTCCTGTCGGTGCCACCGCGCCGCAGGCGGCCGGTAAAATCCACACCGACTTCGAGAAAGGCTTTATCCGCGCGCAGACTATCGCGTTTGAAGACTTTATTGCCTATAAGGGCGAGCAAGGTGCGAAAGAAGCTGGAAAAATGCGCTCAGAAGGGAAAGAGTACATTGTTAAAGATGGCGACGTGATGAACTTTTTGTTTAACGTCTAAATAAGTTTTGTTGTCTCATGAGGTGTCATAACACCCCATTAAAACCACCTAAACCCTTAAAATCCACGCCATTGCGTGGATTTTTCATTCCATATTGTCCCATGTTATTCCATGAAAGCGCATTCTAAAATGAGTACATAGGTGAGTACAAACCGTTTCCATTATCATTTTAGGTGAGTACAATGATAATCTAGTAAATAGACATGGATCCGCTATGCTCACTGATACGCAATGCCGCATTGCCAGGCCGAAAGAAAAACTCTATCGACTCAACGACTTCAACGGTCTCTACCTGGAAGTGAAACCCAGCGGCAAAAAAGCATGGCGTTATCGATTTAAACTCAACGGTAAATCAAGCATGTTTGCGTTGGGTGAGTATCCAGCAGTAAAGCTCGCCGAAGCACGAGTGAAATGCGAGCAAGCGAGAAAGCAAGTTGCAGATGGAATCAACCCGGCACAGGCTCGTCAGTTAGATAAGATCCGCAAGGTCAATGATGCATTAAACACATTTGAGCTAGTCGCCAAAGAATGGTTACAGATGAAAGACTGGGCAGAAATAACTAAAACTCGCCGACTGGATATGCTTGAACGTGTGGTATTTCCCTCAATCGGTAAGCTTCCTGTCAGAGAAATCAACTCACACCACATTCTTAAAATTCTTCAGGAAACTGCTAAACGCGGCGCACCAACTGTTGCCGCAGAAGCCCGACGTACCATATCATCGGTTTTCGAGTTAGCAGTAGCAACGCTTAGAGCTGATAGTGATCCTGTCTGGTCTGTGCGCAAGGCACTTCCCGCGAATAAGACACAGCACAAACAAGCATTGAATACGAAGCAAATCGGTAAGCTTTTAAGCTGTTTTGATAACAGTCGCGGCTCATATCAGGTTAACTATTGCATGTGGCTAATGTGGTGGACATTGGCGCGACCAGCCGAAGTCACCGAGGCAGAGTGGGAAGAATTCGATCTTGACAATGCACTATGGATCATTCCGGCAACGCGCATGAAAGCTCGCAGGGAACATGTTATTCCCCTTCCCTCCCAAGCCGTCAACATGCTCAAAACACTACAAGGATTAACCGGGCACCGACAGCATATTTTTCCGGGCAGGGATAACCCGCTAGGCCCAATGACATCGCACTCTCTGCGTCAGCTACTCAAAAGCCTCAGTTGGAGTGGAACTTACAGCCCTCATGCCACCAGAACTACGGGTAGTACACGTTTAAACGAGATGGGCTATCGAGCTGATGCTATCGAAGCTCAGTTAGCGCACGCTGATACAAACAATGTTCGCCGCACGTACAATCATGCAACTTACATCGATGAACGAAAAGCGATGATGCAGGAGTGGGCAGATAAGCTGGACGAGTGGGTAGCAGAATACGATTAGTACTTATTGCATTCAGTAAATCATACAGATAAAAATCGCTATTCATGCTCCGCTATGTGCTAAAAGAAAATGAATGGCTTTGTCGAGGGCTAATTATTTCCATTTATTTACCCTTCTCATATGTGAAAACCGATTATTAGACCATCCAATTAAAAGGCACTTTTGAAAAAAGGTACTAAACAGTGAAGTAAAAATAATATACATTTCCCCTCCGCACTAGGAATTATATATTCCTCTTCAATGCAAAATACAATATAAGTTACTGCCGCACCCGGTGGGTTTGTCCAACCCTTCACAGCCAAAAAACAAGTTTTAGTCTGCTCAGCGTTATATCAAAGGCTAAAACTTAACAGTATGTACCTGATCTCTGGTAGTTAAAGCTCCCTTATCTTTTTTACATTGTTCAAGTGCTCTTGATAGTTTTTCAAAAAATCTCTGATTAGAATAAACCTGATCGATATCTTTACCCGCTATCGTAATTCTGCTTCCAATGTTTCTTCTGTAATTTTTAATAAAATTTTCAATATCAAACTTAAACTCATCATTGAAGATATTTTCAAATTCAGATGTAGCGATTTCCGGATAACAATCTGAGAGAATGGAGAACAGAAAAAAAGCCATATGATCTGTTGCTGCCGCGATGACCTCATCATTGCTTTCTATACTTTCCAGTTTAATTTCATTCATTTTTATTTTTCTTAGCTGTCAGTTTCTTTTCAAGCATTGCGGAAAAAGTGTTATTAAGCTGCATTGCCTTTCCCTTTTCAATATTTTTTATCATTGCATCAGGATGAGTAACATTTTCCGATTCATGATGTACATTAGTATCATTTTTTTCACAATCTGTTTTTTTAATGTAATTTTTGTTTTTTTGCTCTTTTCTCAGATTTTCATTCTCTCTGGCTCTGGCCCCGTTACTTAACCAGGTTTTTCGTTGTACATCTGTCGAACTGACGAAAGTCAGAAGAAAACCAACTAACATATCATGATTAATATCCAGCCCCAGATACTTTGCTACTTCACCACCTAATACAATTTTTTTATGTGTTGTTTCTTTTCGTGTCAGGGACTTTTGTTTTGTTGTTAATCTGTTCAGTTCCTGCTGTGCTGATGCAAGTAGTTGCTGTAAATTTTTTCTTTCCATTAAATTTCTCCTGTAATATTAAACCCGATCACCAGGCACCAAAAACAGTATTGTGGCCCAGTAATATCATTGTACTTTCATTAAAACCACTAAGGGTTTGATCTTCATATAGCTTTTCTTATCCAGCAATCCATTTATTAGTAAAACAAAGGGATATATCTTTTTGTTTTTTATTATCATTTAGTGGCGGCAACCAGAACGTCGAGACGGCTTTTTATCGCTTCATATTGTTGCCCGGCATTAATCACGCCATTAAAACAGTCGAACAGCATTGATTTTTCATACTGCTGTATACTAAACCACCCGCCTTTCCTGTCTGCTCGCCTACTATCTGATGCAAAGGAAGATAAAATCACCTCTCGTTTAACCGAAAGGCCAAATAGCTGCCTGATGACTTCTCTGGCGGTAGCATATGTACTGTCGATGCTGAAATAATTCAGGAAAATACCTGTTACAATGATAATCAGCTCCTGCATGATGCTTCTTTTGAGTGAAGAGACAGCATTACCATATCGCCCTGACAGGGTTCTGAAACGGGTTTGCTCACTGGCTTCCAGCAGTTGAGATTCATATTCGCTGCGGATAGCAGTAAAAGCTTCTTTAACCGTGTTTTCTTTTAATCTGATGCGCATACTTTCGCTGTTGTCGCTGTAATCAATCAGAAACCATTTTGTTTCCAGATCACCATCCTCATTGTTAATGACATTTATTATTTTATTCATCTTTACCTCTATTGTTGTCTTAACCTGAATAAAATAATTATCACATATTTTTTATTTAGCAAATTTTACAAATATGAAATACCGAGTTATATTATTAATATAAGCAACAGGAAAATATCCCTTCTTCGATTTGTATCCCTTTACCCCCCAAGCTTACGCGCCTCTTCTTTCGGCGCTTAGATCCAGAGAAAAACTTGACCATTGTTTTATTTTGATTCGGCGCGAGCTGAAAAAAATAAATACAATGCCCACTTATACATTGCTTCGCAACGTGTGGGCCTGGCGGGGGCCTTAAAATCAACACCAAAGTTTTTCTTGCGAAAAACTAAAACAAGAAAAGGTCAACATCTTTAAAAAATTAAAATCAGTAAGGAGTATTTTTGTAGTATGGCAATATTTCATTTATCGTTTAGTATGCTGAAAAGATCCGCAGGAAAATCGTCATGTTATCTTGCGGCCTATAACGCAAGAGAAAGAATAGAAGACGTTAGAACGGGAGACGTATACGATTATTCATATCGTTCCGACCTGTTCCATCACTGTATACTTGCACCAGAACACACACCTTTAAATATTGTGGAAAACTCGTCTGTTTTGTGGAATGAAATTGAAAAAGTTGAAAAAAGGAAAGACGCCCAGCTCTCACGTTATTTTGATATCGCTATTCCTGTTGAACTGGATAACGATGCCAAAATCGCGTTAGTTAAAAATTACTGCAAACGTAATTTTGTCAGTAAGGGCATGATTGCCGATATCTCTTTCCATGACCTTGACGGTCATAATCCTCACGCTCACGTGATGCTGACGCTGCGCGAGATAACACCACAAGGTTTTGGCAACAAGAACAGAAGCTGGAACGAGCATGACCTGATGGATGAGTGGCGTGCATCATGGTCCAGAATGTCTAACCGTGCTCTCGAACGCACTGGTTCTGCGAATCGCATTGATCACCGTTCCCTTGCAGCACAACGTGAAGAAGCCATTGCTCTGGCTAAGGCGGCAAAGGAAACGGGAAGACTGGATATCGCTAATGAACAACTGGCAAGAGCCGTTGAGCTTAACCGCCCTGCGCTGACTAGAATAGACCGTAAATCATGGCACACCAAAAGAGCCAAAACGTTACGTGCCGCAGAACAAGTGCAGGCAGCACAGACCAAACAAGCTGCTAACGATTTCAGGCAGTTGTTTAACAGTGATATGGGTCATTTGATCAGGGTAAACGTAGATAGCTTCCGTATTGAACGTCTGAAAGCAAAACCAGCGCTACAACACCCGATACAGTGTTCGCCATCACCTGCTCGTCAGCCTGTACTGGTTGTTCCTGAAAGAAAGCGCCGCTTTAAGCCTGTCGAAGCGAAGCAAAGAGATATGTCTCTTTACTATGGCTTTCATTCAATAGCAGTAAAACCAACTCTGTTGAGACGTAGGCGTAAGATCAATTTGCACAAGCTGTATGATTTTATTAAAACTTTTATGAGTGTGTTGCTGAAACACTCTATTCATAAAGCTATACCAGAACCCACTATCACTACCGTAGTCGCGCCAGCCGTTATCGATCCGCTTGATGAGATTATGATAGACCCAGTTACTAAATTGAAGATAACCCGCAGGCAGTGGGAGTCGATGGGGACTACCAGTAAATCAGCAGACGTTTCCGTACCTCCGGACGCCAACTACAACCACGAGCCTGAGAAAAAACAAAAGCCAGACAAAACAAGCGAAGCAATTTTCTTTCCACCGTTACCAAAGGAAAAGAAAGTTTTCACAAAATCAAAAGGTTTCACGCTGCCAAAACTTCACTTTGGTTCTAGCAAGCGCAAAAATGAATAATTTTTAATCAAAACAATCAATTTAGAGTGATTAATAATCGTTTGATAAGCTCGTAACAACAGGAACTTTAAGGCAAAATAGATTAATCGTCCGTATCTGGAAAATGACCGCAATGGCTAGAAAACCCAAAGAAATCAAAATAGACCCGTTAGAGGTCATCCTGTGGAAAGCGGCAGACAAGCTGCGTAAGAACATTGATGCCGCCGAGTACAAGCATGTGGTATTGGGCCTGATTTTCCTCAAATACATTTCAGATTCTTTTGAATCGCATTACGAATTGCTAAAAGATGGGAAAGGCGAATACGCGGGAGCGGACCCGGAAGACAAAGACGAGTACACGGCTTACAACGTATTCTTTGTTCCTGAACTGGCACGTTGGAGTTACCTGATATCTAAAGCTAAACTCCCCGAAATCGGTAAGTTGGTAGATGATGCGATGGAGCTTATCGAAGCGGGTAACCCACAGCTAAAAGGTGTGTTGCCGAAAGTCTATGCTCGCCAGAATCTTGATGCCACAGTGCTGGGTGAACTGATAGATCTGATTGGCAATATTGCATTAGGTGATGCCAAAGCACGCTCTGCTGACGTTTTAGGCCATGTGTTTGAATACTTCCTTGGTGAGTTCGCGCTGGCAGAAGGTAAACAAGGTGGTCAGTTCTATACTCCAAAATCCATTGTAAGCCTGCTTGTTAACATGCTGGAACCCTATAAAGGCCGGGTCTTTGACCCTTGCTGTGGTTCTGGTGGTATGTTTGTTCAGTCAGAAAAATTTGTTGAAGCTCATCAGGGTAATATCGATGATATTTCGATTTACGGGCAGGAATCCAATCAGACAACCTGGCGTCTGGCAAAGATGAACCTTGCTATTCGTGGTATCAACTCAGAACACGTCCGTTGGAACAGTGAAGGCTCATTTCTGAATGATGCCCACAAAGATTTAAAATCTGATTTTATCATTGCTAACCCACCGTTTAACGTTTCCGACTGGTCAGGCGAACAACTTCGTGGTGATGCTCGCTGGCAACATGGTATTCCGCCTGCTAGTAACGCTAACTTTGCTTGGATGCAACACTTCCTGTATCACCTGTCGCCAAAAGGTCAGGCTGGCGTTGTGCTGGCAAAAGGGGCTTTGACTTCGAAAAGTTCTGGTGAAGGTGATATACGTGCAGCACTTGTTAAAGATGCAAATGTGATTGACTGTATCGTTAACTTACCTGCAAAACTGTTCCTGAATACTCAGATCCCGGCGGCGTTATGGTTTATGCGCCGTGATCGTGAAAACAGCAGCCAGTATCGTGATCGCAGTAAAGAAATTCTGTTTATTGATGCACGAAATCTTGGTCATTTGATCAACCGCCGTAGCAAAGTGCTTTCTGACGAGGATATCAAGACCATTGCAGATACTTACCATAACTGGCGTAACAAAGGTGGCGACTATCAAGATGTCGCTGGTTTCTGTGCATCTGTCGATATCAACGAAGTTGCTCTACTTGATTATGTGCTGACTCCGGGCCGTTATGTTGGCCTTGCTGAGGAAGAAGACGATTTTGACTTTAAAGAACGTTTTACGACCCTTAAAGCTGAGTTTGAAGCACAACTGGAAGAAGAAGCACGTCTGAATAAAGCTATCGCTGAGAATCTGGCGAAGGTGGTGTTATGACCCAAACTACCTATAAGCTTAGCGATATTGCTGACGTTATCGATTGTGAACATAAAACTGCTCCCACTATCGATAAAAGTGAATATTATTCTATCAGGACACCCGATATAAAGAATGGACGTTTGCTATATGAAAAAGCAAATCGAGTTTCTTTAGAAACCTATATTGAATGGACAAAAAGAGGTATCCCAGAGCAGGGTGATATAATTCTGGCTCGTGAAGCACCTGTCGGGGAAGTTGGAAAAATTGATAAAAATCATAACGTTTGTTTAGGTCAGAGGACCGTTTTAATAAAGATAAAATCCTCAGAAATCTTCTGTGATTATCTTTTATATTGCTTTGTATCTCCATCTTTCAAAAAAAACTTACAAGAGCTTTCTGGTGGAAGCGTTGTAGCTCATTTAAATATGAAGGATATCCGCAATCTAGAATTTACGTTCCCCACACTTTTAGAACAGAAAGCCATAGCCTCAGTGTTGTCCTCACTAGATGACAAAATAGACCTGCTTCATCGTCAGAATAAAACGCTGGAATCTATGGCTGAAACCCTATTTAGGCAGTGGTTTGATGTAGATAGTAATGAAGCATGGCAAGAGAAAAATGTTCTGGATATCTTTACATTAGTTGGCGGCGGAACGCCAAAAACTTCAGTTGCTGAATATTGGACTGATGAGATCCCTTGGATTTCCGGAGGAGATATTTCCGCCGCCCATCAAGGCTATCTGTATCGCACAGAAAAGTCTATAAGCTTAGCGGGACTTCAAAACAGTTCAGCTAAATTACTGCCTAAAAACTCAACCGTTATAAGTGCTCGTGGTACAGTGGGAAAGTATGCTCTCTTAGCAAGAGAAATGGCTTTCAGTCAATCCAATTATGGCATTGTTTCAAAAATTGGAAGTTATCCTTTCTTCATATATCTTCTGGTTGGATTTATTGTCGATGATTTGCTAGCGGCGGCATATGGTAGCGTTTTTGATACTATTACGACAAGAACTTTCGAGTCTGTAAACTTGAAGTTTCCTTCTGTAATTTCAATTGAAAAATTCAATAAAGAAGTAGCTTCGCTCTTTAACAAAAAAGAAATAAATACTTTTCAAATCAAAACATTGGAAAAACTCCGCGATACCCTTCTTCCCAAACTGATGAGCGGTGAAGTACGGGTTCAGTATGCAGAAGAAGCAATCGCGTCAGTAGCATAAAATAATTAAGCGGCAATAAGGACAGTACGCATGGCAAAGATGACCGAATCCGATATTGAAGTAATGGCAATTGAGCACCTGCAAGGGCTGGGCTATGAGTATGTTTACGGCCCGGACATTGAACCCAGTGGAATCAATCCATTACGAAGCTATCAGCAGGTTATCCTTGAAGATAAAGTGCGTACTGCTCTGCAACGACTAAATCCACACCTAAGTAAACAGAAATGCGAGGAAGCTCTAAAACAGGCGATGCTAATCAGTTCTCCTGATCTGATGGCAAACAATCTGGCCTTTCATCGCCTGTTGACCGAAGGAATCACTATCGAAGTCAGTAAGGATGGTAATACACAAGGAGAGCTGGCCTACCTGATCGACTTTAACGATCCTACGAATAATGAATTTCTGGTCATTAATCAGCTCACCATAAAAGAAGGCAATCATACCCGCCGACCAGACCTTATTTTATTCATCAATGGCCTGCCATTGGTCGTTATTGAACTTAAAAATGCCGCTGACGAAAATGCTACGGTATCAGGTGCTTATAACCAGATCAAAACTTATCAGAACCAAATCCCCGGCCTGTTTACCTACAATGCGTTTAATGTGGTTTCTGACGGACTGGAAGCCAAAGCGGGGACAGTTTCGGCTGATTTCAGTCGTTATATGACATGGAAAACCGCGAATGGCAAAACGCAAGCAACCAGTACCCAGCCACAGCTCGAAGTTTTATTACAAGGGTTGCTTAATCCTGTAACGCTGCTGGATATGATCCGCCACTTTATCGTGTTTGAAGCCAGCAAACATGAAGACAACAAAGGGATTATCAGTATCCGTACTGTTAAAAAAATGGCGGCTTATCACCAGTACTACGCGGTCAATGCAGCAGTACTTTCCACTATTCGTGCATCAGCGGTGAATGCAGACTCCCCCTCTGCCGAAGTGGCAGTCCGCCAACAGGGACGTAACAGTAAAGATCTCGTTAATGCACAAAAAACCGGAGATCGCAAAGCGGGCGTAGTTTGGCATACCCAGGGGTCCGGTAAATCGCTTTCGATGGTGTTTTATACCGGGAAGATTGTATTGGCGCTGGATAATCCAACAGTGGTGGTGATTACTGACCGTAATGATCTGGATGAGCAGCTATTCGGTACGTTCTCTTCCGCAACCCAGCTACTTCGCCAAAAACCAAAACAGGCAGACAATCGGGAAGAACTCAAAGAATATTTGCGTGTAGCCTCTGGCGGTGTGGTGTTTACCACTATTCAAAAATTCCAGCCTGATGATGGCAGCAATATCTATGAGTTGCTGTCAGACAGAACCAACATTGTCGTTATCGCTGATGAAGCTCACCGTTCTCAATACGGTTTCAGCGCCAAAGAAGTTGACGTGAAAGACAATGAAGGCAACGTAACAGGTAAACGCACCGTTTATGGCTTTGCCAAATATATGCGTGATGCCTTACCCAATGCGACCTATCTGGGCTTCACCGGAACCCCCATAGAAAAAACGGACGTTAACACACCTGCTGTTTTTGGTAACTATGTCGATATCTACGATATCTCACAGGCCGTAGAAGATGGTGCCACCGTACGTATCTTCTATGAAAGCCGTTTAGCGAAAATTGCCATCAGTGATGAAGGTCGACAGCTTATCGAAGAGTTTGACGACGAGTTTAATGAGGACGAGCTGACACTTACCCAGAAAGAACGTTCTAAATGGGCCAGAATCGAAGGTCTGATTGGCAGTTCAAAACGTATTAAAGCAATTGCGGCGGATATGGTCCAGCACTTCGAACAACGCTTAAAGTCCAATGCCGATCATGGTAAGGGTATGATTGTAACCATGTCCCGCCGTATTGCTGCTGAGTTATATAAAGAAATCGTCAAGCTTAAACCTGAGTGGCACAGTGATAATCTAAATGAGGGGGTTATTAAAGTTGTTATGACGTCTTCTGCTGCTGACGGGCCAGAAATCGCAAAACACCATACCACTAAAAAAGAACGTCAGGTTCTGGCTAACCGAATGAAAGACGACGACGACAAGCTGAAACTGGTGATAGTGCGTGATATGTGGCTGACAGGCTTTGACGCTCCCAGCATGCATACCCTTTATATCGATAAACCGATGAAAGGCCATAACCTGATGCAGGCAATTGCCCGCGTCAACCGGGTTTACAAGGATAAAATCGGTGGTCTGGTGGTTGACTATCTCGGTATTGCTTCTGATTTAAAAGAAGCCCTGTCGTTCTACTCCGATGCCGGAGGACGGGGTGATCCAGCTGAGGTTCAGGAAGAAGCCGTGACGCTCATGCAGGAAAAACTGGAAATCCTGGAAGGCATGATGCATGGCTACGATTACAAAGCCTACTTTACTGCAACGACTTCACAGCGCCTGACGATTATCCTTGAATCAGAAAACCACATTTTAGGGCTGGATAATGGCAAGGGTAAAATGCGTTTCCTTGCCGCTGTTGCTGCCATGTCCCAGGCATTTGCACTGGCGACGCCACATGATAAAGCAATGGAAGCGGCACCCGAAGTCGCATTTTTCCAGGCGGTGAAGGCTCGTCTGAATAAATTTACTGAAAACCCGGACGGCTCAGAAGAAGAACATAATGACAGTCTCGAAGTGCGGGTAAAACAGACTATCGATCAGGCTCTGGTTACCGATAAAGTTGTTGATATCTTTGACGCAGCGGGAATACAGAAGCCGGATATCTCTGTACTATCTGATGAGTTTCTCCAGGAAATGAAGGATTATCAGCACAGAAATATTGCTTTGGAAACGCTTAAAAAATTGCTTGCTGATGAGATCAAGGTTCGCTCGAACCAGAGTATCACACAAGGGAAAAAACTGATTGATATGCTGACCTTTGCAATCAATGGCTACCAGAACAAAGTACTGACCGCTGCGGAAGTGATCGATGAACTGATTAAGCTTGCCAAGACTATTCAGGAATCTGATAGCCTTGCAAGCCAACTGAACCTTAGCACTTATGAGTACGCCTTCTATTCTGCTGTTGCGGATAACGACAGCGCTCGTGAGCTTATGCAAAAGGAAAAACTACGAGAACTGGCAGTCGTTCTTACGGAGGCTATCCGCAACAATGTCAGTCTGGACTGGACAGTGAAAGAAGCTGCAAGGGCAAAAATTCGTGTGGTGGTAAAACGTCTGCTCAAAAAATATGGCTATCCGCCTGATATGTCATTGCTGGCTACGGAAACTGTTTTGAAGCAGGCTGAGTTATTGGCAGGGGAATTGAAAATATCTATGTGATGAAAACTATTATACCAATATTTTTGACATTGTTCATTAACACACTTTTAATCATGCTATTTTTCAAAAATTCAAACAGGCGGGATAAATGCAACCAAGATTATTTATTGCTTTTGCTATATTTCTAGGTTCATACTTACCTCTTAGCATGATTCTTCTAGCACAGGATTATGATAAAGAAAAAGCAGCAGGTAAGATTTGCTTCGACTTCATAAACAACACGCATTGTCAATTACCGCTACAAAAGCCCATACTTTCAATCAGTTTTTTTATTGTATGTCTAATTTGTTTTATTTTTTCCTGGATAGCATTGAATTTGACAAAAGAAGAAGGGAAACACATAAAAGTATTGACCGTTAAGCATACTCCTGCTGACTTAATGAATTATGTCCTCCCATATATAGTTTCATTCATGAGCATAGATTACACGCAAGAAAATAAATTTATAGGCTTTATAATTTTTCTGATGTGGCTTTTTTGGCTTTCTTACAAATCTGGTCAAATCATTCTTAACCCTATGTTAATAGTCCTAAATTGGCGCATGTACGAAATAACATATAGATATCCAGGAGGTACAGATGAGTTTTCTGGAATAGTACTTTCAAATGAAATACTTGCCCCCAATAAGGAATATGAATCTCAAGATGTGCAGTCAGTGATTATAATTAATAAGAGGAATTGAGCATGTTAAACTTACTAAGAAACTTCAATGCAGACGAAGCAACATTATCCATGTGGGTATTTCGGAAGCGGATTAAGGCTACAAATCCAATTTTCACTGGCCATTGGGTAGGAATATCTCGTGAATTAACAAATGAGATAAAGGGCTTTGTTAATAAAGAAAAAATAAAACACACTGAATTGGTTGAATATAGTTTACTATCACAAAATAATGAATCTAGTCTTTTGCGACTTGGAACAGACGAGACAGAAGCCAATAAAATTTTAACGCTTTCTGCTAATCAAACAGCGGAACTAAAAGCGACTGACATTAAACATCTAGCTAACTGCGATTTTTATTCAATAAAATTAGTTCACGATGATATAGTCTTACATTGTATCAAGAAAACAGACTCTTCATGGAAAACCAAAAAGAAACATGGTTTAAGATCTTTGGCCTATAAAAACAACACATTGACAGTTGATGATTCACCCAAGTTTGATATTGCAAAGAGCTTCGATTTTTTTATTCTTGAAAACAATATATTTATTAAAAATAAAGGAATGTTCGAATCAATTTTAAGTTACAAGCAAGCGCACATTAATAACTTTGCGGAATTAACATCTGAACCAGAGTTTCAGAATATATTTAATGATATCAATCCATTAAATGCATATGTTGGTACTAACGCAATGCAATTACGACGAGCATCAGCCATTAGACAGAAATCTTATTATAAAAACGATTTGTTTATGGTAAGTCTAAAATCTAATGCGGCAAGGTTTAGGCTAAACTTACAGTTTGACGAAAATAATAAAATAATTGTAACTTCTGAAAATTGTGCTGATATTTTTCAAGCACTACTTGATCATAGGCTGCAATCACACTACCAAGAACATTTATATGACGTTCCAAATGCGTTATTAGTACAATGAAAACTCCCTACCCTTTCTTAGGATAAAAGCCATGAAAGGGTAGAATATTCCTATCAATTTTAGTTTATAACTCCATCTTTCATTTTAATCACCTTCCATGCCATATTACCATTATTATGAGTGTTAAAAGTCCTGTCGCCGATATCATAAACAACACCTGTTATATTGACCTTCTGACCTTTCTTAATTTTCAGGATATCGTCATCCTGACCCGGAAAATAGGTCAGCAGGACTGCCCCACCACAGTAGTTGGTATCAGGCGTCTTGTAGATAATAGCGTAAGTTTTATGGTCTCGCTGCGCACCTAAATACTTCATTGTATCGTATGCTTCCTGCGCTTCCAGAATGGTGGCATTGCTGATACTTACTTTCTTGCCGATCCACTTATTTTTACCTGCCAAAGCATTTGCTTCATAATCACGGCAAATAACGCCTAAACCGTTAACGGTGTTCACAGGAAGATTATCAGAGGCAAGAGTTGTGGTCTTACTGTTTGATGGGCTTAAAGCCCCGCTCAGAGAAGATAATGAGGAGTTAATTGACTGCCCCACTTTCCCGGTTGCATCAGATAATTGTTGACAACCTGCGAGCGTAAAAGCGGCAGATGCCAATAAAGCCGTGATCGTTTTATTCATTTTAAAAACCTGTACAGGATTATAAAAAACTCACTGCCCTGAGATTTTCATTCAGAACAGTGAGTCATCGTGTTTTCCCTGGTGTCGGCAAAGCCATTAACGTGCGGTCGGACGAACCCAACTGACTTTATCTTTGGTTTTAAATTTCAGAATCAGTAAGGGGCCAAGCATTAACGCGAGCAAAGTTATCACCATTACTGGGGTGGATTTGGTTAGATAGGCCATGACAAATCCCGCAGGAATACCAATAATCGTTCCACCAACTACCAGCCCCTTCATAGTCTGCTGGCTGACATAACCTTTCACTCTTTCCGCACCACATCCCCTGCACACTGACACATGCTCCAGGACTTCTGTACCGCAAAATGGACATTCTGACATGCTCTTTTCCTCGCCAGATTAACTCTAAGTAATTGATATAATTGATCTGAACAAAGGGCCTGTCATATCGTTTTTATCGATCAAATCCACAACACATGATAGTTATAAACTATCAAAACAAATATATCGATCGATTAAGACAATTAATTACCGATCGATAAGAGCTTATCGATTGTTAGTGCCTATTAAATAAGTACATATCGATCGGCAATACAGATCAATAAGTTAATGAAATGTGTGATTAATTGACTGATTTTGCACTACGAAAGCGGGCATCGGCTGAATCAGCCTGTTGCTGAACCGATACTTATCTCAGAACATTTACCTTCGGTAAGTAAATGAAACCTCTGTATAGCAAGCTGCCTGGCCCTGTGGCACACTTAAACCGTCCTGATGCATATGGAAGCTGCTCAATGTCTGATAATCTCCCTCTCTGCGTTTTTACCGAAGGCCACATCACCCTTCCTGACCACTATCAGGATCGCACCGTTAATGTCTTTACCCTGCCCGGTGAGAACACGCCAGCCTTTAACATCTCCCGCGATTCGATGAATGATGACGAGACGCTGTCAGGTTATATTGACCGGCAGTTAACGCTGATGCAGAAGCATCTGAAAGGCTGGAAGCAAACTAAACGGGTGCCAGCTGTGCTCGGCAATAACCTCTTGCAGGGTGAATGTGTGCATGCAAGCTATCTGCGTGACGGTAAACGGGTCTTCCAGCAACAGGCGGTATTTAACACGTCTGCAAACCATATTCTGGTGTTCACTGTGTCCTGCACCGCGATACTGACGGACGGAGACAGTCAACAGTTCCATGCGCTGCTTGCCAGCTTTTCTTTTAACACCTGACAATTAAGGAACGTTGTTATGTTCGAAGCGGCGCGCGTGGGTGATGATATCGGCCATTCTCATGCGCTGGCAGGGATGATTGCCGGAACGATTGTCGGTGGACTGATTGCCGCAGCGGGTGGTATCGCCGCAGGTGCGCTTATGGTGGCAGGTATCGGTGCGTCATGCCTGGGCATTGGTGTGCTTCTGGTCGGAGCCAGCCTGGCGGTGGGGTATTTTACGGGCGAACTGGCAACGAAGGCCAGAGACAGTATCGCGGATGCCGGGGCCGCCAGTATGGAGAAGGAAGGCGTTATCGCCACCGGCTCTCACAACGTGTTCATTAATGGCAGACCGGCCGCCCTTGCCACCGACAGCATGGTGGAATGCGCCAAAGATGCTGGCTCACAGCATATGGCCGAAGGCTCCTCACGCGTGTACATCAATGGCCTGCCTGCTGCCCGTCTCGGCGATCAGACCACCTGTGGTGGAAAGGTCATGACCGGTTCCGCAGATGTGATTATCGGCGGTGAGCCGGAACAGACACTGCCGATACAGTCAGAAGTTCCGGAATGGCTCTATAAAGCTTCTGACCTGACGCTGTTATTTGCCGGACTACTTGGTGGAGCGGGCGGAGCAGCAGGTAAAGTCGGTGCGCTGGGAAGACTGTTCAGTAAAATTCCGGGTATCAACAAACTGGCCCGCGTCGCCTGCCGCGCTGGCGTGCTGATGACCAGCGCCGCCGCCGTGGGCATCATCGCCCGTCCGGTTGATATCGTCAGTGGGCAGAAATTCCTCTCCGGTGATGACGAGCTGGACTTTGTATTATCGTCCCGTCTTCCGGTTGTCTGGCAGCGTTACTGGCGCAGTGGCAATCCCGGCGACAGCGTACTGGGCCGTGGCTGGTCACTTTTCTGGGAAACGCGACTGGAAAAATATCAGGACGGGCTGGTGTGGCGTGCACCGTCCGGCGATTACGTCTCCTTCCCGCTAGTGCCGAAAGGACAGCGAACCTTCTGTGAACCGGAGAAGCGCTGGCTGGAACACCATCAGGACGATACCTGGTCCGTGTATGACATCAGCGGCGAACGCTGGCATTATTCATCCCTCCGGGACAATTCCCCTGCCCTGCCGCTGCGACTCACCGACCCCTGTGGTAACGATATCCTGTTTGAGTGGAACGACGACCACACGCTGCATGCACTCACCGACAGTGCGGGGCAACGCGTGGTCTGCCGCTACGTAACCGTCAGCGGACAGGTTCGCCTTGCCGGAGCCTGGCTGGACGATGGGATTTGTCTGGTCAGCTACGATTATGATGACAAGGCCCGGCTGATTAGCGTCACCGGCCGTGGCGGTCAGTTACGCCGCCGTTTCAGCTGGTATGACGACGGAGACGGTAAGGATTTACTGCGCAGCCATGAGGACAGCAACGGGCTTCTGAATGAATACCTGTGGCGGAACATTGATGGTCTGCCGCGCGTGGTGGCATACCGCAACAGCGCGGGCGAGCAGCTTGATTTTGAATACGATTTTGTGAATGGCACCCGTCGCGCCATTCGCGAAGATGGCGCACAGGCACACTGGCTGCTTGACGACGATGACAATGTTGCACGTTTCACAGATTATGACGGTCGCCAGACCGGCTTCGTCTGTCGTGATGGCGAGTTGTGCGATGTTATTCTGCCTGACGGGGCCATGCGGCGCAGCCAGTGGGACCGCTACGGTCGCCTGACGTCAGAAACCGACCCGACAGGCCGCACCACAGCGTATTACTGGTTCCGTAATACTGACAGAATCGCCCGCACGGTTTTCCCGGATTCAACAGCCACTCAGTCTGTGTATGACCTGAACGGTCGCCTGCTGTCGGAAACCGATGCGCTGAATCACACCACCACGTATCACTACCCCGATGAAGAAGAAACGCTGCCTGACCGCATCACCGATGCGAGGGGCGGTGACGTGATGCTGGAATGGAATCGTCAGGGATTGCTGACGCAACGTACTGACTGCTCCGGTAGCGTGACCCGCTTTACGTATGACCGCTTTGGTCAGCTTATCACCAGTGAGGACGCAGAAGGCAACCTCACACGCCGCGAATGGAACGATGCAGGCCAGCTAACCGCCGTTATTCGTGCCGATGGCAGTCAGGAAACGCTGCGGTGGAACGAGCACGGACAGCTCACGGCCTGGCGTGATCCGCTGGAAAGCGACGTGCTCTGGACGTACAACCGCCTGGGGCAACCGCTAAGTCAGACCAGCCGCAACGGTATCATACGTCGCTGGCACTATGATGCACGAGGGAATCTGCTGCGTCTGGAAAACGGCAACGGCGGTGAGTACCGGTTTACTTATGACCCGACAGGCCACCCGTTGAGCGAAGTCCGCCCGGACAATACATCCCGGCAGATGGAATGGAATGAACGTGGACTGCTCACCACGCTTATGGAAAACGGCAGACCCGACAACGATGGAGGCATCCCGCGACGCGCTCAGAAGTTCAGCTATGACAGCAGCGGCCTGCTGACCACACGCACTACCCGCGATGCTCAGTACCATTACCAGCGTAAAAACAGCGGGCAGCTTACCGGCCTGACGCGCACACCAACCGCCGATGGCATGGCGCTGGGAATTGAAGAAGATGAGATTCAGTTTACCTTTGACGCGGCAGGAAACCTGCTCGCTGAGCAGGGAGTCAACGGTGAACTTCATTCTGCGTATGATGTTCTTGGTAATCTTACTTCGCTGACCCTGCCCGGCGGTCAGCAGATAAGCTGGCTGCATTACGGTTCCGGCCACGTCAGCGCCATCCGGTTCGGTCAGGAAATCATCTCTGAATTTACACGCGACCGCCTTCACAGGGAGGTGGCCCGCACTCAGGGAACCCGTGAACAGACCCGCCAGTATGACAGTCTGGGCAGACGTACCCGGCAACGCAGCTTCACACCCGACCTGCCGGAACAGACAATCCTCGAACGCGCCTTCAACTACACCGGGCGGGGAGAACTGTCAGACGTCAGTGACACCCTCCGTGGCAACACAATTTATGGCTATGATGAGGAAAGTCGTCTTCTCAGGCACTACGAAGCCCGTCCGGGTCACAGCACCCGAAGGTTCCGCTACGACGCTGCGGATAACCTGCTGCCGGATAATGACCTCCCTGCCCTGCCGCTGAGGGATAACCGCCTCACGCACTGGCAGAACCTGTTTATGAAATACGACTGGTGGGGTAACCTGGTCTTTCGCCGAAGTGGTCTGTATGAACAGCATTATTTATACGACGCGGAAAACCGCCTGATTCGGGCCGGGGGCAATGGACCAGAAGGCAATTTTACCGCGCACTACCATTATGATGCGCTGGGCCGCCGCACACGCAAAACGGTCACCACGCCACACGGCACCACGGAGACCCGCTTTCTGTGGCAGGGCCTGCGACTGTTGCAGGAACAGCAGCAGAACGGGCAGTGTCAGACATATTTTTACGACCCGAACGAAACATACAGCCCGCTGGCGCGTATTGACCATTTGCGTGACGAAACCAGCGGAGAGGTTCTCTGGTTCAGCACCGATCTGAACGGTGCACCGCTTGATATCACTGATGAACAGGGACAACTCCGGTGGAGCGGTCATTACGGGAGTTTTGGTGGGGTTGCACGACAGACGGAAGGCTTCCACAGATTCACGCAACAAACTGCCCTTGCTCATCAGCCACTGCGCTATGCCGGACAGTACGCGGACAGTGAAACGGGTCTGCACTATAATCTGCTCAGGTATTACGATCCTCAGATTGGACGCTTTACGGTACAGGACCCCATAGGATTACTGGGAGGCTGGAATCTTTATCAGTATGCACCGAATCCGCTGGGTTGGATTGACCCATTAGGCCTCAGTAACGAACTCGTTTCATACTGGCCACCAAATGATGGTGCTTTTGGTGAAACGAAAATTTCAGTTTTGGAGCCTGGAACAATAATTGATCGTTATGGATATCCGGGTGGTACATATACTTCACCGGTTGGTACGCCATATTCGATGCGTGCATTGCCCCTTGGGACTAATAATAAAGATTATACTGTTTATGAAGTTCTCAAACCCATACCTAATGTACAGGAAAGCAAAATTGCTCCTTGGTTTGGTGAAATCGGTTTGGGGACGCAGTATAAATTAGATCAATCAGTGCAGAAATACGTAGATTCTGGACATCTGAAAGAAATAAAAAAAATCAAAGGAAAATATTGTGGATAAAGAAGAGTTGATAAAAAATCTGAATAAATTGAGCATCCCAAATGATAGCTATTCTATTGGGAGCATTGAGGACGAAGCCCTGTGTATGATCTTTGATGGCTTGACGTGGTGTATTTTTTATAGTGAGAAAGGACATCGTACGGAACCCGAATATTTTGCGAGCGAAAATGATGCCTGTCATGCTTTTATAAACCGAATTAAAAAATGGTTTTGATTTTTTAGCATCATCATAAATCCTTAATCATGTCCAAAAGAGGTGCCAATGAATCGTAAATTGTGAATGGGACAGGTCCGGTGGAGCAGGCACCACGAGAGCTTTGGCTAGGTTACCCGCCAGACCGAAAGATTTCGATGACTCACACAGCAAAGTGCCCTCACTCATCAGCCTCTGTGTAATGTCGGGCAGTACGCTGACAGTAAAACCGGACTGCACTATAATCTTCTCAGGTATTACGATCCACAGATTAGACGCTTTACGGTGCAGGATCATTAGGCTTGAAGGCAGCTGCAATCTTTATGAGTATGCACCGCATCCACTTGGATGCACTGATTTCTAGGAACTATCAAGTTATCTCAGAGTTATTTCTCAGGAAGTGATGCGATTTGCCCACATGATGATAAGATTATAAAAAAACAAATGATAGATAGTTGTTATGGCGATTTCAAAGCGGCAAATGAATTGGCAAACTACATAAACTCCTTGGGAATATTACAGACAAACATTCAATTAAATCAATGAACTGCCGTAGTAAATTGAACTATACCTTTTAAAAATATACGCAATACATTAAAGTACAGTTTTCACATTAGTATCGGTTATTGTTTAAGTTAAAACTTTTCGATTCGCATTTAATATAAGATTTAACAAATGACAGACGATTACCATTGAATATGAAATCAGGATTAATGAAGTAGTAGTTCTGGAGCATGGTTTCAGCAATAAAATCTTTTTCCACCAACTCTTTCATACCTTTAAAATAAGTCGTTCTGGATATTTTAACAATCGTTTTATCTACAATGTCATACGACATTAAAATTGTATCGGTATCCTTTTTATCCTGCATTGCCCTGTGCAGTATTTCAAAAACCTTTGTTCCTGCGGAAGACAATTCCGTAATAGCTTTAACACCATTTACATAGAGTTTTAAAAATTGTGTTTTATCTACTTCCTGATACTGAAAAAAACCCGCACCTCCCAAGTGCTCTCCCGTATTTTCATTTATAACCATGAGTTTATCCCTCCCAGTGGAGATCCTTCTTACTCCACCCGTTGTGTTATTACTTGCTGACTTAATGAACGGGTTTTTCACATAGCGTTCCGATCCTCTTCTTGATTTTCTTGTTTCTGCTGTCATTTTTCTTTCCTTTTATTTTTGTTATTATCTTTAAATAACATATTTTATTTATTAGTCAACACTTGAAGTACATTTATTTTTAAGAAAATAATATATTAAGTTTCATCATCTGACATTTGAAGTATCAAAAGTTTGCATAAAAATGAACTTTGCTTTTCATGATGAGAATGATTATTGATTAAAGTCCCCAAACCGTGGACTTTAACTTCCGAGATCGCAGACTTGATTTTAAGCTATATCTGGCCTGAGAGCAGTTTTCTTCTTCATTATTAATATAGAGTGAAGCAAGAGATGTTCTTTATTTATTTTATATAGTGAAAAACAAGATGGTTTTCTTATGTTTTAAGTAACCCAACACGCCTGTTGTGCCGTGTCATTGGGTTTTATATTCATTACTTCTCTTTTATTTTATAATCAGAACACAAAACCCTGGACTCTGCTTATTTGCCTTTTAGGGACAATCAGCAGACCAGGGAATGATAGTTTGTTGTTTAATTAGTTTTTCAATGCAGCACATTCGCTTGCTCATATACTGCTTTAAAATCAACCCCCTTTGATAAAGGAAGCTGTCTTGTTTTTGCTTCCTGCTGTCAGCAAAACCGCTATGCGCTCACGCGCACTGACGGCTTAAATAGCATGAATTTTCTGTTGAAACCATTTTCTTCATCGCGTGAAGACTTTTCTTCATTTTTGACTATAAAAATGAATTAAATCTCTTTATCAGGTGAAGAAAAACTTTCTCACAATTTAAATAAAAAGGGCGAGAGCTTGGTTTTAGCGATTGAGCGCGTTAGCTCAATCAAGACCAGCCATTTATCCAAGGTTTTAATTTTTGCGTAGGGCGAGCAAGCGAGCATGTGGCTCAGTAAAACTATTATTTTACTCATATAGCCCAAACAGGCATTGCTGGTTGCCCCTAGAAGGCAAAGAAGCAAATGCTCTGTTGTTGTCTTCTGTTACTGAATAAATGAAGATCTTCAACTACCATGAACCCCAGAGGCACGACCTCATGTTGTGCAGGGGTTTAATAAAAAAATTAAGAAAAACGTTTTCCTGATAAATAAAACTGGCGGGACGTCCAGTTTAAGTAAACTTATTCCAGTCGGAACCTCATTGTGGCGATATTAAGATCGCACAGGATTCCTGTTGTCCTCTTAGATCTTATATTTCTTATACTTCTTAAGATAAAAATATTCATATAAAACAATGCATTAAAAAGTCATTTTCTTCATGTTTGTTGATTTTTCTTCGGGTTTGTAGATCTTTCTTCGGGTTTGTTATTTTTCACTTCGGGTTTGTTGTATTTCTCTTCATTCCTGAGCATTAAAATGAAGATAATACTTCAAAATATATTTGACATTTCAAAAAACATAGTTATATATGTATATTATAATAATAAAAAAGGAACTATGATGAATAAAAATACCTATGATAAGAACCCATTTATATTGCAAAATGGCATTGAGATCCAGACGAAAGATAAAAGAAGAACAGTAGCTCGTGGAGAAAAATTTGAATCACCAGAGGGAGAACGATACGAAAGTGTCATTCACTCTATACAGGAAGTTGATAAAGAGAAGTTCGTTAAGCTTTTCATTTCCAAAATCCGTATTCTCTTTGATCTGTCCCTGACAGGTAATAAGCTATTTTACATATTTCTCTTTTCCATTTCTGACGCGATTGGTAAAGACCAGGTTTATATGAATTTTGAAACAGCAAAAGATATAGCAAGTCAGTGTGATTTCAACTTATCCGATCCTGTATTTTATCGAGGTATAAAAGAGCTTATAGATAAGCAGATCATAGCACCAAGCAAATCCAAGTACATTTACTATATCAATCCTGCGGTGGTGTTTAATGGAGACAGAGCCAGATTTATCGAAGAAATAAAAATAAAAAATGGAGATAAAAATGCTAAAAAATAAAATAAACGAAACACTAAACATTCATACCGACGAAGACGGTATAGCTAACGTCATAACAAAATCACTTATTCGTTATTACTCGGTTAATGGCATCAGCCATGACCAGTTCCAGAATAATTATCTAAACTACTTGAGAATGATTTTCTCCGGTCATCAGTTTCACTTTTTAGACAAAGAAAAACTACTGTCATGTAAAGACCAGATCCTTCGCACTGTCATGGTAGCAGTTCGAGAAGACCTTACAGGCAAAACCGGAACGGAGGAGCTTTACCTGTCCAGTATGTGGCAACCAGCAGCGCTGGAAGCGGTTCTGGTAGAGCTTTTTGATAACAGGCAGCTTCTTACCATAATCAGCTAATAACAAACTACAAAGCGGTTATACTATACTCCTGCCGATGGTTGAGGCTGGTTGACCGCTGTGAGCGATGAGCGGACGTTCACAACTATCATCGCCATTGATAATGCTCTACTTACCTTCCCGAGTGTTAACCGACAGGGAGTAGGCCAAGTGGTATCTCTAGGAGTGAAGGAAGAGGGAACGGTTCAGTATTTTGTTTGATGATGCCGTGCCGCAGTAATATAGTGTGGTATCCCACGGGTGTTAAGTCATGCCCAAGTTAGTTACCAACAAAAGGAACTTCGATTGTTTAATATGATTATGGAAAGTCTTAATACAGACTGGAAAATAGTTGAGGGCGGCCAAGGGAGTTCAAATTTTCCGCTATCTCGTTTTCTTGAATCCACACCTTCAGATATTTCGCAGAAAATAGTTCCTGTTACAGATGACTCTCTGAAAATATTGGAGGAAACGTATGTATTATTTATCAGCGAACTTCAAAGTAGACAAATAGAAGAATCGGGAGAACGTTTTGATTACATTGATATCAAAATCGGAAAAATCCATCGCTTAAGCCTTTCCAATAAAATGGTGCATTACGAGTTTACATTGCTTCATGATTACGGCGAAAGACATGTAAGTAGTGAAAGTAAGCTTAGTGAGGCTTTAGATGTCGATATTAACAATTATGGGCTTACCAGAACTCATTGGTCTATTAAGAATAAAAATCTTCGTTAAGTTTTAGAAAAATTAAATGAATCTCTTGCGATACCCCTAGAAATCCCTATCGCCCTAGTGATTACAAACACTCAATTAGGTGCGATTGGGAGTTACAGAAAGAATCAAAAAAGCATAGACAATCTCCAAGATTATATTAAGTTAATTCTGGAAATGGAATCCAGTGATGAAGAAGAAACATTTTATCGTGGACATTCAGACCACGAATACCGACTTGAGCCTTCTATTTTGAGGAAAGATAAGAAGACAGGCGAATACACGCATTATTTTAACGAAAAAAATTTAAACAGTGAAATGCTAACCGTCCAACCCGGCGAGTTTTCATCAGATAAATACATGTTGGACAAGTTAGTGAGGATGCAGCATTTTGGGCTTCCTACCAGACTACTAGATTTGACTTACAACCCCCTAGTCGCCCTGTATTTTGCATGCTCTTCAATAAAGAAAGATGAAAAGGGTAAGGAAATAGACGGTGAGGTCATCATTCTAAAAACTAATAAATCACAGGTTAAATTTTTTGATTCTGACACGGTCAGCTGCATCACGAACTTATCAAACCTGAGTAAAGAACAGAAGAATGAGTTGACCAAGGCTATTGATATATCGAAAGATATAGCTAAAACCCTTTACATTGGCCGGGAAAAAACTGATGCCTATCGTAGGGACGTTATAGACAAATTTAATGAGGTAGGAGTTTGTGGTCATCTTCTTCATTGTATTAAAGATGAGAAGCCTTACTTTAAAGATATAATAAATCCATTAGATTTAGGAAGGATACTATTTGTACGCGGTAAAATTTCGAATACGCGCATTGCTTCTCAGTCGGGTGCATTTTTACTTTTCGGAATGGATGCTGCTTTACAGGAATCTGGGGATAATGAGGTTTGCGTGAGGAGGATATCTGTAACCAACAAAAAACACATTATGGATCAACTGAGCATCCTTAACATCCACGCCAGCACAATTTACCCTAGCCTTGAAAAATCGGCCGAAGAAATAAAAAACAAATACCATATGAAATAATTAATTCAGTTCGAAGCGGCCTATCTGATTTATTCCTCATGAATTTCGTAGAAACATGACAACAAGTATAATAATTAAGGATGTGAGCATGAACAAACCAACAACCAATGAAATTTATGGCTTTCTTAATGAAGTATCTGGATTAGTGGTACATTTTTCGGGGTGTCCAAAAGGTATAGGCCGTGAGACTAATCTTTATTACCCTGATGATTTAAATAAAATAATTAATGGTGCAGTGCATGGTGGAATTTCATGTTCATTAATTATACCAGGAGATGTTTTCTCTTTTTGCTCGGATAAAACCAAAGCTATCGGGGCTATTGGCGTCATCGTCGGCTTTGATGCGGATGGGTTAGTAGCAGTATCGTCTAAAGATAGTGGAAGTTATACAGATAATAATGGCTTCCGACATACTGATGAAAAAGATATAAGGATAGAGGATCTTACAAGTTCTTTAAACGAACGTCAAAATTACAACGAATGGGTTATCCAACAAAATAAAATACTAGGCATATTTGTATTTAATACTACAAACATCCCTGTTACCGGACATGTGAAAATTGAAGGGAGTGATGAATTTGGATTCATATATCCAAGTTTTGAAGAAGTCAAAGATACATTCAGAGGTTTGGAAATATATACATTTTTAAATGGCAAGATTGTAAAGCTAGACCGCGACACCGGAGAGTTTATTAAGATAACTCCAGAAAATTTTTATCGTTAACTGTGGCAGTTTAGTAATTACGAGGGTTTTCTTCAAGTTCGAAGAAGGCATTTTTCCACTGTCGTTAGAGGGTATTGTTACATTCTTCTGCCCGAAACGGGCCAGGCCAGTGAACGTGGCCCGCTGACGGAGGAAAGGAAGAATTACTCCTCGGGAGGGAAAGGAGGGATTTTATTGTTTGGTCATTGGTAGGTTACGCTGCGACCTAGATTGTCAACGATCCGCAGAAAGATATGCTTGAAAATAGACGTAAAAAAATCGCCTCGCAGTTGTATTAAAGCAAAGTACATTCGCTATTGTCCACTCTTGGCACACAACATACCTTCCTCAGAGACTACCCCGCGTCACCGTAATCAAGCAAAAATCCAATCCCTTTTCATCTTACAAATCATTTTCTTGATTTTCACCTGTCGTGCAGCCGTCTTCCTAATCTCTGCATAGTGCTTAGCACGCCGTTCATCCACACTTTTTAGTATTGAAACCGTGAGAAAGCCCGTTTCGGGCTGTTCCACACTATTGCCTAGCCCACGGCATATCCCACACGATCTTTACTTTAACCTCTACTGCGTTAACATGCGATTCCTTGATCGCATATTTATTTAAATAATCCTGCAAAGCTATTTTGTCAGACGATTTTTTCTGTTTGTTTGTCCGTTTCCAGATCCCTGTATCCGTAATCCATTTATCCAAACCCCGTCTTACCGCACGTCTTAGTTCATCTTCATAAAACTCATCTAAAATATTAACATCAATTTTAAAGCACAGACTTCTTATATAAAACGTTTTCATTTTTATTTTTCCTCTTGTTTGTTTCAGGTAAACGCCAGCCATATGGCGTTAACTCACCATTTTTAAACATACTCTTAATTTATTGTCGCTCTGAAATAATTTTATTTTTTCTATGCGCCAGATAACATTTGAGTGATTCCTGACCGAAGCGATCAAGATCACGATAGATTATGATTATATTGTAAAACTTGCTATTTTTTTCGTCGAAATCGGCAACCCAGTGCGGTGTATATAAATATTCCGCCAAAATACCTAAATTACCCCAGTCCAGTTTATCCATTTCTCTTGTTGCTTTTTTAATTAATGTACTCATAGATACCTCTTTTATTTTTATGTTAATTTAAATTATGCTGCTTTATTGCGTGAAGAATTAATCAGGTTTTCAATCCAGTCATTTATTTCACTCTCGATGAAAGCAATGGTTTTCTCGCTAATTCTTACTGGTGCAGGAAATTTATTTTTATTTACCAGTCGATAAATACTGGATCTGCTTATACCTGTTCTTTTTATTACTTCTGACAATCGAATGAATTTTTCATATTTTTGATTCATGCTTTTCTCCTTTGTTTTCTTGATGTGGAGAATAATATTGTGAATAGCTATGCCAAAAAATGGACCAAAAAAAAGGAGATCGTCTGAGACGAACTCCTGCATAATTCCCCCCCGTTAACCCGACGGATAACTGTCCGGGGAACTATTTTATTTAATCATCCCTTGATTTATTTTTCGATTTCTGATCGCTTTTCAGCTTATCCATTACAGCAGAAACCTTCATATCCATCAAATATCGGTTTTTATAGATAAATGCCGTGAACAAGTTGTTGAACTCACGGGTTCTGGCTTTTAGAGCCATCGGCTTATCCGTTTCCTTTATTTGTGAGTCACCACGAACCGTATCGATACCAACCCTGTATATGAGAGCAGACAGTTCAGCATCACTGAGCTTTATCGCGTTTCGTTCTGACCAATACAGTAAATCCAGGAGGGGGATGATGCGGAAATCAATGAGTTTTTTGATCATCACCTCACCAAAGTAGAACGTCTGTTTTTGGGTATGTGGTTTTACACCTGTTGCCTTTCGCCACTTTGGCAGAAGATAACGGACAGATTCTATGATTTCATCATCTGTCGAACCACTTAGATCGAGGTGTAACACCATCCGACCTTTCAACCGTTCGTTTTTGTGTCCCCAAAACCACGAGACAGGATAGCTGGCGTAGGGGGAAGTAGTCTTCGGGCGTTTGGACTCAGAGAAAGGTACGATTCCACTTCGAAGTATCATATCCTCAGCCTGGTAAAGCCAGCCAACAGGAAAATGCTTGATATGCTGATCGCTTTCTAAATTGTGTTCTGAGGCAGAGGCTTCCCTGGCCTTTAACGAAACAGTAAGAAGAGGATTACCCGAAAAAATTTGCTGTTCTTCTTCCTCATTGACCGTTTCGAGTTCATCTTCGGATGCCGTCTTAAAACCTACAAACATTTGATGTCTGTATCTGAATTCCTGGTGGAGTTTTTCGATGGTTAGATCATTCAAAGCGTCATAGTTATCAGGATTGAACCATTTCCTTAGCGCTAGCATTTTTGCTTCTTTTTTCATCATCTTGCCCAGTATTTATGCCGTTACACCACTATATGCAACAACTGAATTTCAGCCAACGGCCAAAAAGTAGCGGTTTCATTAGGGTAATTATCCTTGGCGTTATATCGTGCTAAATAAGTACGTGAGATGAGGGAAGATTTTTGAAGAGAATTTTATTAAATCATTGTTTATATTACCCATACAAGCAGTCTAACCTACGATCACCGCATTGGGAACCTAGCGAACTCAAAAGTGAGTACAATGATGAGTACAAAAACAAAGTTCTTTATTTAAAACCATAAAAATCAATAAAATGATGAAAAAATAACAGTTTAACGTCTAAATAAAATGTGTTGTCTCATGAAGTTTCGCTGAATCTCATGACACTCACTAAACCCTATTAAATCCACGCATTTGCGTGGATTTTTCATCTCATAGCGTCTCAAATGATTTCGTAGAAGCGCAGTTAAAAATGAGTACATAGGTAAGTATATCAGACTTCCATCTTCATTTTGCGCGGAACTAAAACGGGTATACTTACAAATGAGTATCTACGTATTACGCGGGAAACGTCTAGTTTGAGTTAAGGAATTGTGAGGAGGGAGATGGGGTTTAGGAATTTGGCTAGGGTCATTTGTGAAAACTGTGGTGCTAAAATTTTGAAACCCATCTTCATCACACAGCTAAAAGAGGGCTTCAAACACATTATGCAATTACCCGTTTAAGGATTAAATCCAAGTTTTTTTCCCATTGCCCATCTCTAACAGAGCTTGATAACTTGAGGTGTTTTTCATGCATCTTAAGTTGAGTCTCGATTGTAGAAACCCATTGCTCATCAGTGGAGTTAATTTCTAATATTTGCTCAAACGAAAAAAGCATTGACGATACAAACCAGCAGTATTTAGTATATTCTTGATTTCTTCGGAAAGGTTTGTTCATTCCCAATGAAAATTTTGGATACTCAATGCACATAGCCAAATACTGCTGATAAATCTGATGGGCCGTAGACCTTCTTGATTCGGCGCGACTGGAACGCAATTGATAAAGGGCAATACCCGCTGCTATAGCTGCGACTACAACAGCAAATACGGTTGCAACATTAGAATATAGGCCGGACCATTTCATCCAATATTGACCGTCGAGCAGCAAAGCCAAACCAGTTTTGAAACAGGTTAGATTACCAACACTCATAAAACACCTCGAATTTACATTCTGGTTTTGCACATTTCAAAACCAATGGGTACAGGTTTGAATAATGAATCATCAGCAAGCATATTACCATTTTTTTGAAAATCCCTTAAAGGCCCAAAATCGATCTCTGCGATTATATATGTATCTGAAATACCACCTTTGACTCTGACGGAGTCTCTCATATACTCTTTTCTATAAGGCGCACGAACGCGACTGTCACCATATTTACGATTGTTGACTTGAATAACAAATGAATGCGTATCATGTGAGGCTCCTTCAATAAGATAGCTAAATGTTTTCACATCAGGATTCCATTCTAGAACAAAAAGACAATCAACTAAACCTTGGAATCTTGTTCTATTGGCTGGATTTGTTAGGTCACTGCAAATAATCACCCCAAAATGAAAACCACCATGCCTATAAATAGGGAAAATCTCATTGCCATTAGAATTAGGATTGAAAAGTGTTAGACCTTTGTCACTTAATTTTTTCTTTTCATCATGCGATGGCGAAAGCTTTGGCTGCAAAATGAGCAAATTACTATCATAACCTGGCCATACTGTTGTTAATGACATTAAACTGTCATTCCTAATTATTTTACTACTCCCTCGTTGTTGATAATATTCCACTCCAGTAATAAGTGATTTTTTTTGCCTGCTAAGCCGATGAGAAATATTAATTGCCCAGCGAAGGGGCAATGAACATTCAGGGAAAACAATATAGTCTGTTTGTTGATCGTTCCTTAATATCTCATTAATTAATTTATTTATTTTTTCATATCTAATTAGTGATTCATCCGGGGTTCCGCTTAAAGCACTATCGAAATGTTCATCTAATGTTTGATAGTTTGTCAACGCTACCTTTACATTTAAGTGGTGAGAGCTTGGTACGCTAATCGTTCCTTCGTCCTTCTCGAATGGAGAATATCCTATATTCCCATTAAAAAATGTACCAGCGCCTCTAAGAGCATAAATGCATTCTTTAAAGAAAGTTGCACTTTTCAATACTGGAGGACAATAATGAACGATATCTTGTATAGATAGCGGTCTTGTAGGAAAAACCACCGCAGGCCAATGCGGTTTTTTTAAGTTTGCGCTATTTCGGAAGTTATCAATCAATTCCAACCTAAGAACCCGTTTGACTTCACGGTTCAAAATATCAAATGAATTTGGGTGATCTTTTTCTTGAGAATAATACCAATAGTCTTTATATGGACGATAACCAAAGTCTGCATACAGAACCTTTTTGCAGACTTCTTTTAATCTTTGCTCTGTAATTGCTTCCGAATTATCAACATCAAACTTTGATAGTAAATCAATTACTTTAAGTAAATCACTCCATTTATTAAAACCTTTTGCAGTTGCTGATTGTAATGCCGAATCATATAGTCGTTCACCAATGTATTTCTTACAACTGACAATATTAACCCCCTGTGATTCATCACATGTTTCCTCGATTAGTTCGAAGCAAAGACTCATTTTTTTTATAAACTTAGAGGCGAAGTCAAAGTCATTACACACGATAATCAATCTGAAGACTCTATGTAAATATACATAAAGTTCAAATATTCCTTTAGGTGTCAATAAATAACGTTCAACCAAACCATAAAACTCAAACCTCACTTCCTGCCAGGCAGGATGAGTTAAATCAAAGGTATAACTTTCAACATCCCTAAGTAATAAAGAAAAGCCTAATCTACGAACAGAAACAACATCTGCCTTTCTTAAAGCATCAGGAATTAACGATGCATCGGAAGAAGCTAAAAGTGTTTTATTTGCCATTTCCGTTGAATTTCTTGGTAATTCTGGTAACATTCGATATTCACTTGACTGGGATTTTATCTGAGATGATATTTGATCAATAAAATCCAAACCATGCTGACCTGAGAGACTAAATATCTTTTGTTTTGCTGCGCCAAACTTAAGATTACTTCTCTTAGCATAATTAAAAACAACGCTTAAATCATATTGTTTCTTATGTATGTTTTTTATTTTTATACATTCAACTTTAGTTTCAATGTAAGAGAGTATCGAATTTCCGTCATTGCATGAATCGGGAGTTTTAAAAACCAAAAAGATATCATCAACGTATCGACCATAATAAGCCGGGTCAAGATCGTTGCGAATCTGTGTATCAAGTTCATACAATAAAGCGTTTGATATAATTTTTGATGCAGAGAGACCAACTGGCAGAGAGCAAGTTTGTTTTTTATTTTTAACTAAGTTAAATTTTTTCGCTTGCGAATGCCACTTCTTCATTGATGAAATAAATAACTTCGTGAAACCGACATCATTAGGATTTAGAGACAGCCCTACTTTTTTAAGAAAGTCTTCATTTATAAGAAAGTCTGGCGAAACGTTATGATAAAAACCCTCTAAATCCATTGTAATAGCCGTTACTGATGATTCATTTTCAAGCAGCGCTCGCATGGAATCTAAACCATCATTCCTCCACTTTTTATAAGCCACAAAGTATGGATTAAATAACCCAGGAGAATCAGTATTCAAGGGTCCATTTAGTGAATCATTAATATCATCCTCATGGTATTTCCTACGAAGTCTGTTACCATAGGATGTAAGCTTATTTAATTTTTCATCAAATAAATGCCCTACTTTTAATATCCATAAAGCTGAAACTATTTGAAATTCAACTGTTGGCGTCATAATCAATCTGAATTCTGGTTTCAATTTTTTTTCATTGTTATCATTATATCTTTGCCGCCAGTCATCCATTGGATTAGTAGATCTATAGTGTATATTGTCTTTACTTTTCCATTCCTTGTCACTTAAAGACTTCGGCGCTTGTCGAAAGCCACCAATAAAATCTAAATTTCTCCAACAAATATGATCTTTACTATTTATCAGCTCCCAAAGAGAAAATAAATTTTCTGAAATATTACTCTCGTACTCACTAAAACTCTGTGCATTTGAATGAAAACTATCATAATAAGCTTCTGATTTGGCTTTTTTATAAGCAACATACATGTCTTCTAATTTAATATATCCAATTGAAAAACTGAGCTTACTCATTAAATCCTCTTTAAAAAAATAAACATCATGTAGTTACAAAGTTATTGGGGGATTTAGTATTACTATTAAACACATGGAAAGTTTATACCCTTTTTTACTTTCCATAATGTAATGCTCATTCTTTTTCTTGTAAAGGCCAAACCGCTATCTCCTTCAACACAAACATACTGTGCATCTCTTTAATCCCCCGGCAATCAACGAATCACCGACATCGCGAAATCCGCGTATGCATCAATATCTGCCACAACTACCTGCAATTAGGTAGGAATTAACATCACCGCCGATGCTGTAGCAGGAAACCACATTATCTAGCGCCATCACTTCTTGTTCGAATTTGCGCTTCGGCTTCGCTGTGACTATCAATGGCGACTCGCACGAACATCATCACATTAAGGCCAATTTTTTTTCGATTAATCACGACGCGATAACTTTGGATCACATCGTCCTCTTCCAGCTCGCGGACTTTGCGCTAGGTCGGCGATGCGGAGAGGCCAATTTAACCGGTGAGGTGTTGATTGGAGATGCGTGCATCCTGCTGCAACTGCTGGAGGATTTTAATATCTCTCTTGCTTAAGCTCACCAAAGGAAGATCCTTTGCGGTTATCGAATGATTTGTCCATAAATCACTATTTTGCAATGCATTGCGCAAGCACGTATCTCGCGCCCTGCCGCATAGTGTTTGCACATTAACCGCTTAAGTGACAAGCTCTTGGAATTCGACGCAAACACACATCGCTGCACTATCGTGATCGATCAACAACTGCCCGCTGGATTGGCAATGAATGCTGCAAGTATTATCGGCATCAGTTTTGGAAAGTTGATGGGGAGTTTAGTTGGAAAACTTCTCCGGCAACGGAGTTACCCGCGCGTTTCCGCTTCGCTTGCTTCATTTCGGAATATGATGACGGCAGCCCCCCTAAAGATCTTCTGAGCAAATAGTCGGAAATTGTCATACACGATGTAGCAACCTTGATTGCGGTGCGGTGATATTAGGCTCTGATTCCTGGAATCTGGCTTTAAGAAAAATTGAATTGTGCTGTTTTAACTGCCTGAGCAAGTCTCTGGTTTGCCATAAGGCTCAAGCAGTCAGGCCCAAATCGAAGCGCATGACGGTTAGGCGAAGCCAACCACTTTGCAGCTTAACGTAATCGGACTGACGAACCTGTCTACCGTGGAGCTTAAGTGGCTTCGGAAGGAGGGATACTAATGGCAGCTGTGTGCCAGAAGCGGAACTTGCTTACATCGTGCTATGTTAGTTTGCCGGGAGCACGTCACCAAAGCACAAATTCTTTGTGCCAGTTTCGGTCAAAAAAGTAAATACTTTACTTCCAAGAGCAGTGCTTTCGCGAAAGTGAGTACGAATCAAAAAAAACAACATAAAGTTTAATATAATCATAAATTTACATGATATATCGTAGTTCAACCTCGCGAAGTGAAACCCAATGGCAAAAAGACATGGCGCTATCGGTCTAAACTCAACGGTAAATACAGCATGTTTGCGTTGGGCGAGTACCCGACGGTCAAATTTGCCGAAGCTCGAAATAAATGCGAGCAAGCCCATAAGCAAAAAGCGCATCGACTGATTTTGCACTCCGGGGGCAGGCATTTGCTCAACCAGCCTGCTTCTGGACAGGTACTTGCCTCAGAACATGTACTACCGTAAGTATATGAAACCTCTGTATAGCAAGCTGTCTGACCCTGTGGCACACTTAAACCGTTCTGAAGCATACGGAAGCTGCTTAATGTCTGAAAATCTCCCTCTCTGCGTTTTTACCGAAGGCCACATCACCCTTCCTGACCACTATCAGGATCGCACCGTTAACGTCTTCACCCTGCCCGGTGAGAATACGCCTGCCTTTAACATATCCCGCGATTCAATGAATGATGACGAAACGCTGTCAGCTTATATTGACCTGCAGTTAACGCTGATGCAGAAGCATCTGAAAGGCTGGAAGCAAACGGAACGGGTGCCAGCTGTGCTCGGCAATAACCTCTTGCAGGGTGAATGTGTGCATGCCAGCTACCTGCGTGACGGTAAACGTGTCTTCCAGCAACAGGCGGTATTTAACACGTCTGAAAACCATATTCTGGTGTTCACTATGACCTGCACCGCGGTACTGACAGACGTAGATAATCAACAGTTCCACGCGCTGCTTGCCAGCTTTTCTTTTAACATCTGACAATTAAGGAACATTGTTATGTTTGAAGCGGCACGCGTGGGTGATGATATCGGCCATTCTCATGCGCTGGCAGGGATGATTGCCGGAACGATTGTCGGTGGACTGATTGCAGCAGCAGGTGGTATCGCCGCCGGGGCATTGATGATTGCCGGTATCGGTGCATCATGTCTGGGTATTGGGGTGCTTCTGGTCGGGGCCAGCCTGGCAGTAGGATATTTTACTGGCGAACTGGCAACCAAAGCCAGGGACAGCATTGCGGATGCCGGGGCCGCCAGTATGGAGAAGGAAGGCGTTATTGCTACCGGCTCGCATAACGTGTTCATTAATGGCAGACCTGCCGCCCTTGCTACCGACAGTATGGTGGAATGCGCCAAAGATGCCGGCTCACAGCAGATGGCCGAAGGCTCCTCACGCGTTTACATTAATGGCCTTCCTGCTGCCCGTCTCGACGATCAGACCACCTGTGGTGGTAAGGTCATGACCGGTTCCGCAGATGTGATTATCGGCGGTGAGCCGGAACAGACACTGCCGATACAGTCAGAAGTTCCGGAATGGCTCTATAAAGCCTCTGATCTGACGCTGCTATTTGCCGGACTGCTCGGTGGAGCGGGCGGAGCGGCAGGCAAAGTCGGTGCGCTGGGAAGACTGTTCAGTAAAATCCCGGGTATCAACAAACTGGCCCGCGTCGCCTGCCGCGCTGGCGTGCTGATGACCAGTGCCGCCGCCGTGGGGATTATCGCCCGCCCGGTCGATATTGTCAGCGGCCAGAAGTTCCTCTCCGGTGATGACGATCTGGACTTTGTATTACCGTCCCGTCTGCCGGTTGTCTGGCAGCGTTACTGGCGCAGTGGCAATCCCGGCGACAGCGTGCTGGGCCGTGGCTGGTCACTTTTCTGGGAAACGCGACTGGAAAAATATCAGGACGGGCTGGTGTGGCGTGCACCGTCCGGCGATTATGTGTCATTTCCTCTCGTGCCAAAAGGGCAGCGAACCTTCTGTGAACCGGAGAAGCGCTGGCTTGAACACCATCAGGATGACAGTTGGTCAGTGTATGACATCAGCGGCGAACGCTGGTGTTACTCATCTCTGCGGGGCGATTCCCCTTCCCTGCCGCTGCGACTCACCGAACCCTGTGGTAATGACATTGTGTTTGCGTGGAACGATGACAACACTCTGTATTCACTCACCGACAGTGCGGGCCAGCGCGTGGTCTGCCGCTACACAACTGTCAGTGAACAGATTTGCCTGACCGGAGCCTGGCTGGATGATGCCATCTGCCTGGTCAGCTACGGCTACGATGATAAGGCCAGGCTGATTAGCGTCACCGGACGCGGTGGTCAGGTACGCCGCCGTTTCAGCTGGTATGACGACGGGGACGGTACGGATTTACTGCGCAGCCATGAGGACAGCAACGGGCTTCTGAATGAATACCTGTGGCGGAACATTGATGGTCTGCCGCGCGTGGTGGCATACCGCCACAGTGCGGGCGAGCAGCTTGATTTTGAATACGATTTTGTGAACGGCACCCGCCGCGCCACCCGCGAAGATGGCGCACAGGCACACTGGATGGTTGACGACGATGACAATGTTGCACGTTTCACAGATTATGATGGTCGACAGACCGGCTTCGTCTGTCGTGATGGCGAGTTGTGCGACATTATCCTCCCTGACGGAGCCATGCGGCGCAGTCAGTGGGACCGTTATGGCCGCCTCACGTCAGAGACTGACCCGGCAGGCCGCACCACAGAGTATTACTGGTTCAGAAACACTGACCGCATCATCCGCACGGTTTTCCCGGATTCAACAGTCACACAGTCTGTGTATGATTTATACGGCCGCCTGCTGTCGGAAAGCGACGCACTCAGTCACGTAACCACATACCATTATCCTGACGATGAAGAAACGCTGCCGGAACGCATCACTGATGCGAGTGGCGGTGACGTAATGCTGGAATGGAACCGTCAGGGGTTGCTGACGCAACGCACTGACTGCTCCGGTAGCGTGACCCGCTTCACATATGACCGATTCGGTCAGCTTATCACCAGTGAGGACGCAGAAGGCAATATCACACGCCGCGAATGGAACGATGCAGGCCAGCTTAACGCCGTTATTCGGGCTGATGGCAGTCATGAAACGTTACGATGGAACGAGCATGGGCAGCTTGCGGCCTGGCGAGACCCGCTGGAAAGTGAGGTACGCTGGCAGTATTCCGCGCTTGGACTGCCAGAAAGCGTTACCGACCGCACGGGACGAACCCGCCGCTGGCACCATGACCCGAGAGGCAATCTGCTGCGTCTGGAAAACGGCAACGGTGGCGAGTACCGGTTTACTTATGACCCGACAGGCCATCTACTGAGCGAAGTCCGCCCGGACGACACATGCCGGCAGATGGAATGGAACGAACGAGGGCTTCTCACCACGCTGATGGAAAGCGGCAGACCTGACGACGATGGCGGCATCACGAGACGTGCTCAGCATTTCAGCTATGACAGCAGTGGCCTGCTGACCACACGCACTACCCGCGATGCTCAGTACCATTACCAGCGTAAAAACAGTGGGCAGCTTACCGGCCTGACCCGCAAGCCAACCGCCGATGGCATGGCGCTGGGAATTGAAACGGATGAAATTCAGTTTACCTTTGACGCGGCAGGAAAACTGCTCGGTGAACGGGGCAGTAATGGTGAGCTGCATTACGATTATGACGCCCTGGACAACCTCACCGCGCTGACCCTGCCCGGCGGCCAGCAGATAAGCTGGCTGCATTACGGTTCCGGCCACGTCAGTGCCATCCGGTTCGGTCAGCAAATCATCTCTGAATTTATCCGCGACCGTCTTCACAGGGAGGTGGCCCGCACTCAGGGAACCCGTGAACAGACCCGCCAGTATGACAGTCTGGGCAGACGTACCCGGCAACGCAGCTTCACGCCTGACCTGCCGGAACAGACAATCTTCGAACGCGCCTTCAACTACACCGCGCGGGGAGAACTGTCAGACGTCAGTGACTCTCTGCGTGGCAACACAATTTATGGCTATGATGAGGAAGGTCGTTTTCTCAGGCACTACGAAGCCCGCCCGGACCACAGTAACAGGACGTTCCGCTACGACGCTGCGGATAACCTGCTGCCGGATAATGACCTCCCTGCCCTGCCGCTGAAGGATAACCGCCTCACGCACTGGCAGAACCTGTTTATGAAATACGACTGGTGGGGAAACCTGGTCAGTCGCCGAAGTGGTCGGTATGAACAGCATTATGAATACGACGCGGAAAACCGGCTGATACAGGCAGAAGGCACCGGCCCGGAAGGCCGGTTTACGGCACGCTACCACTATGACGTGCTGGGCAGGCGCACCCGTAAAACGGTTACCACGCAACACAGCAGCACGGAGACGCGCTTCCTCTGGCAGGGCTTGCGACTGTTGCAGGAGCAGCAGCAGAACGGGCAGTGCCAGACATATGTTTACGACCCGAACGAAGTATACAGCCCGCTGGCGCGCGTTGACCATTTGCGTGATGAAAATAGCGGAGAAGTTCTCTGGTTCAGCACCGATCTGAACGGTGCACCGCTGGAAATCACTGATGAACAGGGACAGCTCCGGTGGAGCGGACATTACGCGAGTTTTGGTGAGGTTGCACGACAGACGGAAGGTTTTCACAGACTCGCACAACAAACTGCCCTCGCTCATCAGCCGCTGCGCTATGCCGGGCAGTACGCTGACAGTGAGACAGGACTGCACTATAATCTGTTCCGGTATTACGATCCTCAGATTGGACGCTTTACGGTACAGGATCCAATTGGGCTTGAAGGCGGCCTGAATTTATACGCTTACGCGCCGAATCCGTTGACATGGACTGATCCACTTGGTCTTTACAAAGGCGAAGGTGAGAGAGGACTAGGTAAATATAATGTATTCCATGAACATACGCTTGATCCTTCGGAATACGATTTAAAAGACAGCGAGCATTTCAGAAGGGGAAATCAGTCTGTCTATGAACGGTTGCAGAAAGATCCTGCATTTAAGCAGGAAATGCAGACAAAATATCCAGGCGTTGTGGAGCATGTACAACCAAATTCAAGGGGAAATTTCAGCAAATATTCTCCCCCCGATATGACTTGGCATCATGAAAACCAGCCCGGAGTTTTAAGTTTGGTCGATTATAATGACCATAAATCATACCATAAAATCTATCATCCAGATGGCTCAGGTGGTCGTCACAAATGGGGTGGTGGAAAAACTTGTCGCTAATGAGGGTAGAATGAAAACAATCAAAGGTTTTGAGGGTTTATTAGCCATCTATAAGCAATTACCTAAGGTAGGAGGGTTCTTTGTTGATAAAGAATTTTCCAACGAAAGATCAGTTATTAAACATTCAGATTATTACCTTGCTGAATCTGAAGAAGAAGATGAGGATATGGAAGATGATTATGACACGTGGCTCGAATACCCAACATTCAAGGCAATAATAGAGAATAGACTTGAACACCATCCTACCTCATCCAACGAAGATTTGCTTGAAGCAGTAATTTACTATTTAGAAATGGACGATTTCTTGGACTGACTCTATCTGACTAGCCAAATAACTCACAATTTTGGCTAGTCAAATTAATCCACAAAAGGAGATAATAAATACCATTCATGCTAAGATACTATACGCGATAAATTATCGTAATTAGATCAATAATCAACTTGCTTGTACTGAAAGAAACTAATCGCTCGCAGACATCACCTCATGATTAAGTTTAAAATTACAACCCTTCCTTTTGTAAAAAAGGTTAAATTTCAGCAAAATGAATAAGACTGAAAAACAGTTTAGTTTTATACGCAAGCTAACTAAAAAATTATACTTATAAATTCAACCCAGCCAACTTAATATATTTTTTACTTCAATCTCAAGACTTTGACCTCATTGAAATATATGATTTAAAAAATAACAAGAGATTACCATTAAATATGAAATAAGGATTTATGAAATAGGAGTTCTGCACAGTCCGTTTCAGTAATGGAATTTTTGTTAACAAGCTCTTTCATTCCTCTGTACGTTGACTCCTAAATCTTCACTATGTCTTGATCTACAAGTTCATAAGCAAGGAAAACTCTATCCGTATCTTTGAACTCCTTAACCGTTCTATACAAAATTTCAAACACCTTGGTTCCGGCTCCGGTAAATTCAGTTAACGCTTTTACTCCGTTTATGTTTACCGGAGACCCTCATGGCGTTTCGCGTCCTCTGGCATTGAAGCATTATATAAAAATCACTGCCAATCCCGCACCTGCAGCACGCTTCGACGGGAGACGCTAGTTTTGAATAGATTACTGCCTTACCAGCACCTCCTAATCCGTCTGCTGGCACTGATTTTCATACTCTTGCGACAGAAGTGGAAGTGGATTGTCATGCATATTACACTGTGGCCTGCCAGTTGGCGTCCGGTATTGATATCCTGCTCCAGCAAGCGCGTGTTGTTAGGTGGCCTGAATGAGTGCACGAACTTCTGGCTGAGCGCCCTTCCTTTACGCAGGTTATCGCCATTGACGCGCTTAACAGCCCATACCCAGGCAAGTGCGTCCGCCTTACGGCAAGAATTTCGCCAGTCCCTCCTCAGAGTTCAGAAGGGCAAAGTTAAGCACACTGATTTAACGACCTACGGAACAGTCACGGTCAAAGGTTCAGTTACGGGGCCATGCTATGTCAGGTAAAAAAATTCTCTATCCACTACTTTTCGTTGTGATTACGCTTTGCCTGGTGAGAAGCCGGATCTTACTCAACGTTGCGGATACCATACTTGTGCACATTGACAGGACATGCAGGGATTCATCTGTACAATGCACAGGTGGTGATTACGACCTGGCATTGCTGATAACGGCATTAATAGTGAATAGCGTTGTAGCCTTAGCATTAGTTGGGATCATTGCGAAACTTGTTCGAACGTTGCGGGAAAAAACGTAACAACTTTAGAATGGCACACAGGCTAGTTATCTTCGTGGCACACAGAAGGGTTTTACTGTTTGCCACTTTCATAAGCCACAATCTTTCCTGTCGATCACCCTGCTGACTTCGATAACGCTATAAGAACATAGGTGCTTCATGCTTATTTTAATTAAAACTCACCAATCAAATAATTCAATTGAATATATGATTCAGTGCCGACCTCTCATTATGTTTACTTCACTCGCGCAAAAAATGAAAACAAATTCAGGCCATTGATTATTCGATAAAAGCCACGTGATTATGTCGTTTTCCTTTCGTTGCCCTTCTTTTAAGAGAGGTAGACGCACAGATGGCGCTCAGCTTTTGCAGAAAAATGGCCAACACCGTAGCGAGTCTTTCACGCCCCCTTAAGCTCTTCACTGACCCCAAACCTTTCACCCGCTTTAAATCATGAATTGCCTAAAAAGACGCGGCGACATGCCCTGTTCATCCTTGATATAACACTCACGCCTCTTCATCACGAATCTCATCCCGCGCCGCATGACGGGTGGCTCTGGCGACCGTTCCCCCATCCATAAGGATTCCCTGCAACAGCAGATTATAAACCGGTGCCTGGGGACGATTCAGGCGGTTCTGCAGTAGCTGAATCGCCTCGTAGCCCAGTTCACGACAGGGCACGGCAAAGCCAGTGATGGATGTGTCTGGCGGCCCGGCTAACCGGCTCGCCAGATCGGTAGTCATCAACGACATATCCTCGGGAATACGCAACGATCGGGCACGCAACACATTTTGTACCCCGGTGATAATGCCTTTACCTACCGGCAAGATGACATCTGGCCACGCTTCACGTGGATGACTATCCAGCCAGCGATTAAGCGCATCCTCGGTCTCACCAGAGGAATAGGCTTCGATCACAATCAGGTCTTTCTGCGGACTAAACGGAATATGAAAATGGCGGTAAGCATCTTTAATGCCTTCCAGACGTAAAAACAGCGTCTCACGGCTCAGACAGGTCACGGTCAGCACGCGACGATGGCCCTGTTCAAACAGATGCTGCATAGCCCCAAAACCAATCGCATGGTGATCGGGTGAAACCGCATCCAGCTTCATGTCTTTGTCTCGGGAATTAATTAATACGCAGGGCTTATTGAGTGTCGCGGCCAGATTAAAAATCGCCTGGTCGTCAGTCCCGATGATGATGATAGCGTCGTTACTTTTTGCACCCGCCTTTTCAAGAAACAGCTTCACATCGGCACGCTGTTCCTCAAGCGGATAGTAGCTGATATGAACGTCGTGCGTTGCACAGGCTTCTGCGATGCCGCGCGTCACTTCGAGATAAAAATGATCGCCACGCGGGGTAAAGGTGCGCGCTGGGGCAAACACAATAAGGCTGTTGATCAACAGGCGGCTGCTTACCATTTCATGCAATACGCCAAGACGACGCGCACAACTGACGATAGCCTCACGTGCTTTATCACTGGTGTAGGATTTACCGCTCAGCACGCGCGAAACCGTACTGACGGAATAGCCCGTTTCTGCTGAAATTTCGTCCATTCTGAGCTTGCCAGCCATAATGTGATCCCCATCTCAATCATTTTTTGCAATTTTTTGCAGTCATAGTGGATTGATAATACGGTGATTTTACATTCCGCTCATAAACATCCGCCTCGCTCTGCGAACATTCTCACAAAAACAGTTTGTCCCCTCTCCAGCGCTTTTTTATGGTCTTCCGCAGGCACCACAACCCAGCGAACCAATGGAGAATAAGCATGCTAAAAATTGCAATAGTGGGCATGGGCAACATTGCCAATTTACATATTCAGGCATTTTTGCAATTTCCTGAACGCGGCAAAATTGTCGCCGTTGTTGATGTTTATCCTGACAAAGCCCGCGATAAATTACAGCGTTATGGCCTGCAGGATGTGCGCGTTTACAGCGATCATCATGAGATGCTGGCAGAAGGCGCAGATATTGATGTCGTTGATGTCTGCACCCCGCCCTATGTGCACGCAGAAAACACCATTGCGGCGCTGCAGGCAGGAAAACATGTGTTATGCGAAAAGCCAATGGCGGCATCACTCGAAGAGTGCGATGCCATGATTGCGGCGCAAAAGGCCAGCGGAAAGGTACTTTCCGTGGTGGCGCAGAACCGTTTTACCGATGCCTTCTGGCGCTTAAAAGCCGCTGTTGATTCGGGGCTGGCAGGGAAAATCTGTCACGCACAGGTCGATTCATTATGGTGGCGGGGCCACTCTTATTACGACCTCTGGTGGCGTGGCACCTGGGAGAAAGAAGGCGGCGGCTGCACGCTTAATCATGCGGTGCACCATATCGATGCCATGCAGTGGATGCTCGGTGCCCCCAGTGAAGTGGTTGCCATGATGGGCAACGTTGCCCACGACAATGCCGAAGTCGAGGATCTCAGCGCCGCTATTTTCCGCTTTCCAAATGGAACGCTTGCGCAGCTAACGGCCTCGGTTGTGCATCACGGAGAAGATCAAAAAATCATTCTTCAGGGTGAAAAAGCGCGCCTCTCTGCGCCCTGGAAAACCGTGGCTAACCAGGCCGCTGAGAATGGCTTTCCGGAAAAAGATAACAATATTGCTCTGGAAAGCGAGCTGGAGCGCTTATATGCCGATGTGCCACCTCTGAACTGGACGCTGCATGCCGGGCAGGTGAATGACTTTTTCTGCGCCATTGAGCAACAGTGTGCGCCATTAATCGATGGCGAGCAGGGTAAACGGTCGCTGGAATTAATTACCGCCATCTATAAATCGGCCATCACCAAAAGTACGGTCTCGCTACCTATTCCTGAAGATGACGCCTTCTATTGTACCGGCGGACTGATTGCCAGTGCGCCCCATTTCTACGAAAAGCAGGCTTCAGTGGATAACTTCGCTGATGTCGACGACATCCCGTTGGGTAAAAATTTTGCGTGAGGAAACAACCATGAATAAAAAGGATGGCATGAATTACGCGCCGAAAGGCAAGCCGCAGCACGTAGTCAATCCAGGCGAGTTTATCTTTGCCGCCACCGGGCTCGATCATGGACATATTTATGCCATGTGCAATGGCCTTACCGAGGCCGGTGCAACCCTGAAGTGGGTTTATGACGCGGATGCGGCCAAGGTCGATAAATTCGTCCAGCAGTTTCCGCACGTACAGATTGCCGACTCACTCGATACGATCCTTGCCGATCGGCAGGTGCAGTTAGTGGCAGCCGCCGCCATTCCCTCACAGCGCTGCGCGCTGGGGCTGAAGGTCATGGCGGCAAATAAAGACTATTTTACCGATAAGGCTCCCCTTACCACTCTGGAACAACTCGACGATGCCAGAGCGATGTGTGCTAAAACCGGCCGTAAATATGCCGTTTATTACAGCGAGCGTCTGCATGTGGAAAGTGCGGTATTCGCCGGGCAACTGGTTGAACAAGGCGCAATTGGCCAGGTCGTCCAGACACTGGGCACGGGTCCACATCGGGAAGGCACGGGTCGACCAGACTGGTTCTATCAGCGTCGTTATTTTGGCGGCATCCTGTGCGACATCGGCAGCCACCAGATAGAGCAGTTCCTGTATTACACCGGCAACCGCGACGCCACAGTGGTCGCCAGTCAGGTCCGCAATTTCAGTCATCCTCTCCACCCGCAGTTTGAAGATTTCGGTGAGGCAATGCTGGCGGGCGAAAACGGCGCAACGGGTTATTTTCGCTGTGACTGGTTTACACCTGATGGCTTATCAACGTGGGGTGACGGACGCATGACGTTACTTGGCACCGAAGGATACATCGAAATCCGCAAATACACCGATCTGACGCGCGATGAGCAGGACGTAGTGTACCTCGTCAATAATGACGGCGAATTTCGTTACAGCGTTTCTGGCACCGTGGGGTTTCCGTTTTTCGGCCAGTTAATTAATGACTGTCTGCATCGCACTGAACAGGCTATGACGCAAGAACATGCGTTTAAAGCCGCCGAATTATGCATTAAAGCACAGATGTTAGCTAACGCGGGATAACCTACCGCTGACCGACTTTATTTCCACTTCTGTCTATAACAGAGACGGCAGCATCGCGCACCTCTGCCGTTATAAAACACCTACCAGAACAGGAATTTTATCGATGGTTAAACCCACTCAACGTCGCGTAGGTTATGGCGTAGCAATCGGCTACGGCTTAACGGATTTAT
>Ga0308167_1000768_pt1 | contig 47893 bp, 40 predicted proteins | sample PhyCR1_2_FD_202138 | JGI IMG/M metagenome (GOLD analysis project Ga0308167, IMG submission 202138) | Phyllosphere microbial communities from UC Gill Tract Community Farm, Albany, California, United States - DLSLRC.R1 | ecosystem: Host-associated > Plants > Phyllosphere > Unclassified | place... | reverse complement strand
ACCGCACCACGGCGAACCACCCGTGCGCATGGGTGAGCGCGGCCGCGCACGCGCGCCACTACCATGCCATGCTTCAACAGCGCACCGCGACCCACGCACGCGATACCACCCCACCTGATCCACCCCCACCCTAGTAACCCCCTCGACCCAGAAATTGGCGTCCAATCGCGCACTTGCCGCATTGCCGGCAAGCGTCGCTCGCGACGATTTCGGACCTATCGCCCGCTCATAGTTCCGGGAAACCATCGGGGAAAAGGCGTTGCACCGCCGCCTCGAAATGCGCTATTGGCGCCGCGCCGCGCAATGCGATTGGTGGAGGTGGTGTTTCCTCGCCCACGGCAGGGTCTCGCGACAGCACAATGAACGGAACGCTCGATATGCCCAGCTGTTTGGCGAAGTCCTCGTCTTCCTGCACCGCTGATGCAAAGCGGTCCTCTCGAAGGGCTTCGTCTAGCGCTTCGGGGTCGAGCCCAACAGTGCTGCCGATGTCGATCAGGATATCGACATCGCCGATATCTAGACCGTCTTCGAAGAATGCTTTGAACAGTGTCATATGCATTGCATCGAAGGCGCCTGCCTCCAATGCGAAACGAGCCGCCTCGAGTGCTTTTCGGCTACGCGGGCGTACCGCAGGCATGCGAATCGTCAAGCCACGCTCTGCGGACATCGGATAGATATTGCGTTCCCAGCTTTCCACTAGCGATTCGTCGTCGGGCTCCGGAAGCGCGACAGGCTCAGGACGGAGTTCGAACGCGTGCCAGCGCAGCTCGACCGCATCGCCATACGCATCGCGAAATTGGTGCAGTACGGGCAATTCGAGATAGCAGAAAGGGCAGACGTAGTCGGACCAGATATCAAGGTAGAGCGTTGCTCCGCTAGCCATCGGATTTTCTCGGCAAAAGCGCGTGTGGTGAAGCACGCGTGGATTTCAGACTTGGTTCAGCGTAGCCCGCCTACGAACACATTAACGCCTTTCCTAACAGACAGGCGGCGGCACTGCCGTATCGGCGGAAGTCGTTCCCGCGCGGGTATGCGCTGTGCCTTAATGGTAGCGCGTTGCGCATCACAATGCCGATTCCGGCTCATTCTTCGACTGACACGACGACTTGGACTGAATAGGGAACTTCCGCCCCAGCCCTAAAAAGTAGCAGGTTTCGACGGCGCGGTATCATAGCGACGAGACATCCGAACCCTGTTCGCCCGCGTCTTGCCGATGAACTCATGTGCCCAATGCGCCCCGTTGCAAAGGCGCAATTGGACGCAGGCATCCAAGAACGCCGAATAAACAGGCCCTGACTGCATTCGATCCGCTTTGTTCGTCAAAAGTCCACCTCATGCCCGATCCATCCCCACAAAGCCCACCATCGGCATCAGACCCCGCCGCAAAGCCACGGCTCCATTATGGTTGGATCATGATGGGCGTGACGTTTCTTGTGTTGCTGGCCGGCGCAGGTGTACGCGCAACGCCAGGTGTCCTGATTCGCCCGCTCCAGAGCGCATTCGGCTGGAGTACGGGTGAAATCTCCTTTGCAATCTCGATCAATCTGGTCCTGTATGGCCTGATGGGACCTTTCGCAGCGGCGTTGATGCAAACCATCGGAGTACGCCGGGTTGCCGTCATCGCGTTGACGTTGCTTGCAAGTGGCGCATTGCTCAGTCTGACCATGTCATCGACGGCGATGTTGACCTTGACGTGGGGGTTCATGGTTGGCACGGGCTCCGGCATGGCGGCACTGACATTGGGCGCGACTGTCGCGAACCGCTGGTTCATCAAGCACCGGGGCTTGGCGATGGGGCTGATGACCGCCAGTGCCGCTACCGGACAACTGGTTTTCCTGCCGTTGATGGCGGCATTGGTGACCACCTATGGTTGGCAGGGCGCCGTCTGGACCTCGGGGCTCGGTGCCGTAATCATGTTGCCATTGGCATGGACTGCCATGCGAGAGTCGCCGGCAAGCCTGGGTCTTGCGCCCATCGGAGGGCACCTTCCGGCAGAGGGTGTCCCGGTCTCGCCAACCCCTGCAAGCGCGAATCCATTTGGCAATGCGTTCGGCGCGCTGCGTGAGGGCATGCATCACAAGGGTTTCTGGCTGTTGGCCGGCAGCTTCTTTATCTGCGGTGCAAGTACGAACGGCTTCATTGGTACGCACTTTATTTCGATGTGCGTCGATCACGGCATATCGGAAGTACGTAGCGCGAGCTTATTGGCCGCGATGGGTATATTCGATCTGATGGGAACGACGGCATCTGGCTGGTTGAGCGACCGTTTCGATAATCGCAAATTGTTGTTCTGGTATTACGGCTTGCGTGGCTTATCCCTGCTGTTCCTGCCGTTTGCCTTCGGTTTCGATTTCTACGGCCTACCGATTTTCGCGGTGTTTTATGGTCTTGACTGGATCGCCACCGTGCCGCCTACGGTCCGCTTGACCACCGACATTTTCGGCCGCGAGCGCGGCCCGATCGTCTTCGGTTGGATCGTCGCATGCCATCAGATCGGCGCTGCGTTCGCCACGCTCGCGGCAGGCATGATGCGGGCATCGCTGGGAAACTATCAGCTCGCGACGTATTGCTCCGGTGCTTTGTGTGTCCTCGGCGCGGTGCTGGTACTGCGTATCCGCAGTCACGCGAAACCAATCGGGTTGGCTGCGTAAGGCCAAAATCAGGCCGAGCGGCGCGCATTGTCACCCTGTCTAGCAGAGAAGAGGAAACCATGAAGGACCGGCAGTTACTAGTGGCAGGTGCCATCAATATGTTCATCGCGGTGGTGGCCGGAGCGTTCGGCGCGCACGGTCTGCGCAACGTCGTCTCGCCGCTGATGCTGGGTGTTTGGGAAACAGGGGTTACGTATCATCTGATTCATGGCATCGCATTGCTGCTGATCGCACTCGCGATGCCGCATATCGGTGAAAAGGCGTTATCGTTGTGTGGAACGTTGATGCTGGCTGGTATTGTGCTGTTCAGCGGCAGCCTTTATCTGCTCGTATTAACCGGCGTGCGCTGGATCGGGGTGATCACCCCGATCGGAGGCGTTGCCTTTCTTGCCGCCTGGGCTGGGTTCGCCTGGGCGGCCTGGCGTGCACCGAATCGCAATTTGCAGAGATGTGACGATTGATTTTTCATAAGGACAGCCGATGCCCCATGCCACGCCGCTGATCGCGACTATTGTCGCCGGCCTTTGTATCGCCTTTGTCTTCGGGGCGATTGCGAATCGTTTCAAGATTCCGCCGCTTGCTGGTTATTTACTGGCAGGTATCATCGTCGGACCGTTTACGCCAGGTTATGTCGCCGATCAACATATCGCGCCGGAATTGGCGGAAATCGGGGTGATTCTGCTGATGTTCGGCGTGGGTCTCCACTTTTCGCTGAAGGACCTGTTGGCGGTAAAGCGCATCGCGGTCCCTGGCGCGCTGGTGCAGATCGCCTTTGCCACGCTGCTCGGCTGGGGCGCTGCCCGCGTATTCGGCTGGAGCAGTGGCGCCGGCATCGTTTTCGGCCTGTCACTGTCGGTCGCCAGTACGGTCGTGCTGTTGCGCGCGTTGCAGGACTTGCGTCTGCTTGATACCGACCAGGGACGCATTGCGGTTGGCTGGTTGATCGTCGAGGACCTCGTCATGGTGCTCGCCCTGGTGCTGCTGCCACCCCTGGCTGGTCTGCTCGGCGGTAGCGATGACGCCGCCACGGCGGGTGGTGCCGCCCCCGTTGCATCCACGGGCTCGTTGCTGTGGACGCTGACGTTGACACTGGCTAAAGTCGTCGCGTTCATCGCGGTGATGCTGGTGGTCGGCCGTCGCGTCATTCCGTGGGTCTTGAGCCAGATCGTCAAGACCGGCTCGAAGGAACTGTTCACGCTCGGCGTGCTCGCAATCGCATTGGGCGTCGCATTCGGTTCGGCGTCGATCTTCGGTGTGTCTTTCGCCTTGGGTGCATTTTTTGCCGGGATGATTCTCGGCGAGTCTGAAATGAGTCACGACGCGGCCGAGGATATCCTGCCGCTGCGGGATGCCTTTTCAGTCCTGTTTTTTGTTTCGGTCGGGATGCTGTTCGATTTTCACGTGCTGATCGAACGACCCATCCAGGTCCTGGTGACCTGCCTGATCATCATCGTTGGCAAATCGGTTGCTGCCCTTGCGATTGTCCGGCTGTTCAAACGCTCGACGGAAACGGCGTTGACGATTGCCGCCAGCCTCGCGCAGATCGGCGAGTTCTCGTTCATTCTCGCCGGACTCGGTGTCAGTCTGCATCTGTTGCCTGAAAGCGGGCGTGACCTTGTGCTCGCCGGTGCCATTCTGTCGATCATCCTGAATCCTTTTGTATTCGTGGTCGCGCGCCGGCTGACATCCAGTGCTGGCCGTACCGCGGCAAACGGACTGTCCCCGGCAACGGAGGCGATGGGTCAGCACGCTTGGCGTGATGGTGCGGCAAGCGATGGAGACCTAGAGCGCGCGGCTTCAGGCGCCGGATCGACTGGTTCGGTTACGTCTGTACCATCGGATGTCTATGCGGCAAGTTCGCTCGGACCCGTTTCCACCGCATGGACCAGTGAGGTGAACACGCCTGCCCCTGCCATGGAGAGGCAGGACAACGTGGTTGGCTCCGACACAGGCGCACGGACGGCGCGGAGCGACGCCACCAACGATGTGCACAGTGCGTTCGATGGCACGTGGGGGGCGGCGGCGGAGAAGGCGCGTGCGACCGGTCTTGCGGACGAAGCAGCGCGGCAAGCCGGTATCGCAGGCAAGCCGGACGAGATGCGCACACCTACGGATACTGCGGCGGCTGGTGCCTCCCTGGAAGAAACGCGACATGACGAAGAAACGACCACCGGACGACATGTCTCAGATGCGACCGAGGTGATCATCGTGGGGTACGGCCGAGTAGGGCGCGAGGTCGTGCGGACGTTGTTGGCGGGCGTGCCGCGCAATATTGTCGTGATCGAAGATCGGCCGGATATGCATGCGCGGCTGCGCGATGCGCATGTGCGGAGCGTATGCGGCAACGCGGTACAGCCCGATGTGTTGCGGCAGGCTGGGCTGGCCAACGCGCGCTTCCTTATCGTCGCGATCCCGAATGCTTTCGAAGCGGCCGAGGTGATTCGGCATGCGCGGCTACTCGCACCCGGGGTTCGCATCCTGGCGCGAGCGGGTAATACCGCCGAATTGCAGCACCTTGAGGCGCATGGCGCGCATGCGGTCGTTATCGAGAAACATGAGATCGCGCGCGGACTGGCGCGAGAGCTGGCCGATACGATCTGATGTATCGATGCGGCGAGAAATCACAGGCCGCACGGTGTAGACGCTTGCGCTATGCCTTAGACAATGCTGCACATGCTTGCTTGTGCGGAGACCGTGATCCGTCTTTCGTCCAGCGTATTGCGGATGCGCCGCGCAAATGTCACGGCATGGGGACCGTCGCCGTGCAAGCAGAGGGTCTCGACATTCAGGTCGCACCAAGTGCCGTCAATGGCTTTGACCCTGCGATGGATGATCATGTCCAGGATACGCGAGATCATCGTATCTTCGTCCTCGATCATCGCACCTGGGGTGCCGCGTGGAACCAGCGTGCCATCGGACTGGTAACCACGGTCGGCAAACGCCTCCTCCGAGGTACACATGCCGGCTTCTCGGGCTGCCACGATCAATTCTCCGCCCGCGAGCCCGACGATGACGATATTCGGGTCAAACGCCTGAATGGTCGCCACCACAAGACGGGCCAGGACGGGGTCTCGTGCCGCCTGGTTGTACAGTGCGCCGTGCGGCTTCACATGAACGATCCGACCACCTTCCTCCGAGACAATTTTCCGCAACGTTTCCAGTTGCGCCAACAGTGATTTTTGAAGATCGCTCGGGATCTGCTTTATTTCGGTGCGACCGAAATTCTCGCGATCCATATAGCTGGGATGCGCGCCGATGGACACGCCTTTTGCGACAGCCCATCGAGCACAGGCCCGCATCGTATCCGCATCGCCCGCGTGCCCGCCACATGCGATATTTGCCGAGCTGACCAGCTCTAGCAAGGTCTCATCGTTGTCACAGCCCTCGCCGAGGTCCGCGTTCAAGTCGATATGTAATTTGGAAGTCATGACTGAATTCAAAAAGAAGGTTGAGGCGCGCCGCTTTGCGCGGACAGGTCGCGGCTGATCACGGAGCGCTGCGGGCCTGCTTTGACCGGCGACGCGCGACGCCCACAATCGTTAGTCCTTGAGTACGCCGGACAGCAGTTCCGAGACCAACTCCGAGACGGGTAGCTCTGCGTCCGTGTCCGACAACGCCATGATTAGCTCGCCAATATTGCCGGGTACGGTTTTATTGACGATCGAACGTCCTTCGGGCTCCTTCCTTTCTTTCTTGTTCTTGCTGTCGGTCTTCGTGGGTTTGGACTGTTTTGCCGATTCTGAAGACGCGGGTGCCGGCGTCGATGTGGTCGGCGCCACGGACTTTTCCTGCACCATATGGGCGTTATCTGGTTGCGCGTTGTGTGCGACCGCGCGTTTGGTCTCGCGCTGGACAGGTCGTCGCGCAATCGCGATATCCACTTGCGCCAAATAGCGAAGCAGCGCACGTTGGGCTTCCAGTGCGTCTGCGCGCGTGCATTGCACGAAACGGATTGTCGTCGTTAGCCGCGCTTGTGCCAGCAACCAGAGATCGGCGGTAACGACGGCGCCAATTTTTGGATAGCCTCCTGCGGTCTGGGCATCGCCCATTAGCAGGATGGGCTGGCCATTTGGCGGGACCTGGATCGTCCCAGGCAGCACTGCATGCGACAGCAGCTCGACGTCATTGGCTTTTGCCGTACGTTTCAGTGCCGGACCGGAAAGGCGATAGCCCATGCGATTGCTGTTAGGTGTGATGGTCCAATCGGCATGCCAGAACGCTTGCTGGGCCGCAGCATCGAACATGGTGTATTCCGCGGCCGGAATGACGCGCACGACCAGCGCTTCGGCCCCATTGCCTCGGGCGGACGTTGATTCGGCGGTTGCGGACGGTAACGCACCGGCATAGGCCAGACGACACCAGGCTGGTGATTTCACGCCGAAGGCGGGCTGATCCAATGCCGCACGCAATGCGGCGCGGGCGATGGTGGTGAGCTGCTGCGCCGTCGCGGTGCCGGTGGTCGAGACGTCTGTCGTGGTTGTGGCCACTGTGGCGACGTCACGCTGCGCGGCGCTATGCTCACCGATCGCCAGTGTGTCGCCATCGGCCAATGCACGGCCATTGGCGCCGCCGAAGGCGGTCTTCAGATCCGTGCTGCGTGATCCCAGCAATAATGGTACGGCTATGCCGCCCGCCACGCCCAGGTAGGCGCGCATCGCATGGCTCGCGCTTTGCAAGGCCAATGTCTGGCCCGCCGCTACCGGTACGCTCCACCATGCGTGAATGGGCGTGCCATCAAGCGTGGCCCGGCAATCGGCACCGGTTAAGGCGATACGCGTCGCCTGCCGGAAAACGACGCTGAACGGCAGGCCGGCGGTGATTTCTATCGCGGCTGCATCGTCCTCGTTACCTACCAGGCGGTTCGCCACCCGCAGCGCGACCTGATCCATCGCACCGGCGCTGATCACCCCCAAGTGTCGCGATCCGGTTCGCCCCAGATCCTGGACCGTGCTCAACAATCCCGCTTTCAGAATTTCGATCATGACATCACGCTCGCAATAGTGAAACGAACCTGGTCGCCCGGTTGCATCAGGCTCGAAGGATTACGAGCCGGATCGAACAGCACGACGTCGGTATGACCAATCAGGTTCCAGCCTCCCGGCGACTCGCTCGGATAGACACCGGTTTGCTCGCCACCGATGGCGACAGCACCCGCCGGCACTTTCATCCGGGGTTCCGCACGGCGTGGGGTGTGTAACGCGGCTTCCAGGCCGCCCAGATAGGCAAATCCCGCCTGAAAACCCAGGAAATAAACGGTGTAGTGGCCGCACGCATGCCGTTCCGCGAATTCTCCCGCCGACATGCCGCGTGCGGCGGCAATCTCGCTCAGATCGGGCCCGGCGTCGCCGCCGTAATGCACGGGTATCTCCACCACGCGCGACTGGGCGATTGCCTCGGGCTCGGGCGTTTGCCATGCGGCGCTCAACCGGGCCGTCAACGTTTCCACGTCCGCCCGGAGCGGGTCGAACACCACCGTCAGGTTATTCATGCCGGGCACGACGTCGATGACGTATTCCCAGCGGCGGGCACTGGCTGCGAGGGCCCAGATGCGTTTTTGACATGCAAGCGAGGCCGGAGGCGCGCAGTTCAGGACAAGCGCGCTATCGCCGAACGACTGGATTCGAGGATCGGACATGGGGCAAGGGCCTGTGTGTGGCTCGGGACCAGAGCCTCTCACAAAGACGTAATGAGTTATTGATGGAGTCATTCTACAATGCCAATAAAATGTCGATAATTTATATTTGTTTTTTTGCTTTTGACTCGGTGTATGCTGTCGATATGGTGAGGTTTTCGGTGTTTTTTATTGACATCGGGGTTCGTCCCGATGGACCTTCTTCCTCTTTTTTATTTCCCGAGAGGGCCCATGCCCAACACGAACGCGCCCATCGTTTCATCGATCCACTTGTTATCGCCGGTCAGTGCGGAATTGTCGGAGCTCGAGTACGGACTCATCATGACCAGCAACGCCTTTAACAAGTGGATGACGCGCTGCATGGCGGCGGCAGGCGTCGACGACATGACGGCGTTGGAAGTGTCACTGCTGCACCACGTGAATCATCGTGAGCGCAAGAAGAAGCTCGCGGACATTTGTTTTGTCCTGAACATCGAAGATACGCACGTGGCGAGCTACAGCTTGAAGAAATTGGTTAGTCGCGGCTATGTAACCACCGAGAAGAGCGGCAAGGAGGTGTTGTTCTCCACCACGGACGAGGGGCGGGCGTTATGCGCGAAATATCGTGGGATTCGAGAGACCTGCCTGATGTCGACGCTGCCAGAGTCCGGCTTGACGAATCAGCAGATCAGCGAGGCGGCACAACTGCTGCGCAATGTTTCAGGCATTTACGATACCGCCGCACGCGTGGCGGCGTCGCTGTAGTACGCCGAGGCGCGACAACGGCGCGGGAACAAGCGGTATCGCAATAAAAACGCGATGCCGTTGCCTGTGGCCGCCGGTGCATTGGCGGCATGAAGAGGCAGGGCATCGCTTGGGAAAAGCATCTGGTCCGATGACGGGCATTGACTCTATAAGGTATGCCACCGACAGGCGCTCATGGCGCTGATGCTGCAACTGTCGCATACGGTCCGCGGCGTTCTGGGCGCGCGGATGGCCTGATTGGACGGACGACGATTTCGTCCGTGCCTTTGGTTTATGACGTGGTCGATGGTGCGTGGGGCATCAGGCCGTGGCGGTTGCTTTTGTGTCGACCGTCGTTACCTGTTTGACGAAGAACGTCGCTCTTACAGCCTTGTCGGCCCGGGCATAGGTACGATTGATGCCGCTGATGGCGGAACGAATCGACGCGGTCGTCAGGTTCGGGTTGATGCCAACGCCGAAGACGCTGCCAGGCACGCCGTCACAGGTCATTTCAGCGAACGCGACGGCAGTCGCATCGGCACCCTGGCCGGTTGCGCGTTCTTCATAGTGTTGAATGCGAACCGGCACTTGCAAGGCGTGCATCAGTGCATCCAGCGGACCATTGCCGCTACCTGTCAGCACACGGGTCTCGCCGTCGATTTTCGCGGTCAGCGTGATGGTTTCGCGCTCGCCTTGATCGTCGAGGTGATGTTTGACGTACTCGATCGGCGCGGCCGCGCGGATGTATTCCTGTTGAAAGGCTTCCCACAGTTTTTCCGCGGTCACTTCGGTGCCGTTTGCATCGGTAATCTTCTGAATTGCGCTGCTGAATTCCACTTGCAGGCGGCGGGGCATTGCCAGGCCATAGCGGTTTTCGAGGAGATAAGCGATACCGCCCTTGCCGGACTGGCTGTTCACTCTGATCACGGAGTCATAGGTACGGCCAACATCACTTGGATCGATCGGCAGATAGGGCACTTCCCACACGCTTTCCGGCTTCTGCGCGGCAAAACCCTTTTTGATCGCATCCTGGTGCGACCCGGAGAACGCGGTGAAGACCAGGTCGCCCACGTAGGGATGACGTGGGTGAATCGGCAACTGGTTGCATTCCTCTACCACGCGCGCCACATCGTTGATCTGCGAGAAATCCAGGCCCGGATGCACGCCTTGCGAATACAGGTTCAACGCCAACGTCACCAGATCCACGTTGCCGGTGCGTTCACCGTTGCCAAACAAACAACCCTCGATGCGATCCGCGCCGGCAAGCACGGCGAGTTCAGCGGCTGCGATGGCCGTGCCACGATCGTTGTGTGGATGAACGCTGATCAATACGCTGTCGCGACGTGCGAGGTTGCGATGCATCCACTCGACCTGGTCCGCATAATGATTCGGTGTCGCCACCTCCACTGTGGCCGGCAAGTTGATGATCATCTTGCGCTCCGGCGTTGGGCCCCAGGCCTCGATCACCGCATTGCATACTTCCTTCGCGAATGCGAGTTCCGTTGCAGTGAAGCACTCAGGGCTGTATTGGAAGGTCCATTCCGTTTCCGGATGCTGATCCGCGATTTCCCGGATCAATTTGGTGCCCGTCAACGCCAACGCCTTCACGGCGTCCTTGTCCATGTTGAACACGATATTGCGCCATGCCGGCGCCGTCGCGTTGTACAGGTGGACGATCGCGCGCTTTGCGCCCTCGACCGACGCCATCGTGCGACGGATCAGGTCTTCCCGCGATTGCGTCAATACTTCGATCGTCACATCGTCCGGGATATGGCCGTCGGTGATCAACGTGCGGACAAAATCGAAATCCGTTTGCGACGCGGACGGGAAGGCGACTTCGATTTCCTTCAAACCGATCTGCACCAACGTCTTGAACATCTTCATCTTGCGCTCACCGTCCATCGGCTCGAACAAAGACTGGTTCCCATCGCGCAGATCGGTACTCATCCAGATCGGCGGACGCGTCAGTGTCTTCGTCGGCCAGGTGCGATCGGGAATGTCGACTGGCGTGACGGGACGGTACTTGGTGGACGGGTTGTTCAACATGATCGGTTCGCTCGCAAAGACGTGTTCTGAAAGGTTCGTGAATTCTGTTTGCCATCCCCGGCCCACATGGTTTCAGATCATCTCGATCTGTCCTCGCTCCTTGGCAGGTCACCGGGTGGGGCGTGCGGTCGCTGTTATTCGCTACCGATATGCATGCACCAGATGCGCCAAGACAACGCTGACTGCTGAAACCGTACGGCTTTACTACGATGGGAGGGAAAGCGATGCTACAAAAACCGAGGGGCGGGCGTCGGCGCAGCTAAAGTCGTGAAATCTGGGGCGTCGATTTGGTACTGCGAGGGTCGACTGGCCGGACTTTAGATGCGCGCTAGTAGGCCTAGCCGATCTAGTCGGGCTAGTAGTAGTGCGGAAAGAAGGGGGGTCTTGAATGCAGACATGTGTAAAGTATCGTCAACGGGAAGTGGGCTTGTCAAGCAGAAATTGCGCGTTCCGATGAAAATTGCGACGAATCGTCCGCGCTGTTGAAGCCAGTGCCAATCGATTACTTGCCGCAGGGTCCGCCTGCTTTAGGCCGCCACCGGTCCCGTGCATGGCCCATTGGGGCGGGGCAGGCCAGATACCGTCCGCGTACATGGATGGGCATGTCAATGTCGTCAGTCTTCATGGGTCGATAAGGGGGCGGCGATGCTTTCGAGTGACTTACCCTCGGCGGCGACGCCCCAACGCAGATGGACCGCGGCGGCGGCGATCATCCAGACCGCGCCGAACACATAGCCGGCGAATACATTGAGCCGTTGGTGGCTGTCGATCAGCCAGCCGAATAGTGCGGGTCCGGCAATCCCCCCTGCACCTGTGCCCACCGCATAGAAAAATGCGATGGCCAGTGCACGGATTTCCAGTGGGAACGTCTCGCTGACGGTCAGGTAGGCCGCACTGGCGGCCGACGAGGCGAAGAAAAAGATGATCGTCCAGGCGATGGTCTGCGTGCGTGCATCCAAAGCGCCTATCGAAAACAGATAGCCGGATACCGTGAGCAGAATGCCGGACATCGCATAGGTAAACGCGATCATCGGACGTCGACCGATGACATCGAACAGCCTGCCCAACAGCACCGGCCCGGCGAAATTGCCAAGCGCGAACGGCAGCAGGAACCAACCGACATGCGCGGCCGGAACGCCGTAGAAGTCGGTCAGCACCAACGCGTAAGTGAAAAAGATCGCGTTATAGAAAAACGCCTGTGCCGACATCAGCATCAGGCCGACCCAGGCCCGCTGGCGGTGCTGCACGAACAACGCCTGCGCCACTTCGCGGAGGCTGACATGGCTGCGGCGGCGCAGCTTGATCTTCGGCAATGGCGTGCTGTCATGAGGCGTACCGCCGACGACGTCGGCCTCGATCGCTGCGACGATTTCGCTTGCCTCCGCTTCGCGGTTATGGGTCAGTAGCCAGCGTGGACTCTCGGGCAAATGCCGCCGGAAGAAAACAATGATCAATCCGAGCAGCGCGCCAATGCCGAAACACACGCGCCACCCGATGTCGACGGCCAGCCACGCCGGATCGAGCAGCACGATCGAACCTGCGGCACCCAGGCCGGCACCAAGCCAGAAGCTGCCGTTGATGACAAGGTCGGTCCAGCCACGCACACGGGCCGGCATCAGTTCCTGGATCGTCGAGTTGACCGCCGTATATTCTCCCCCGATGCCGGCCCCGGTCAGGAAGCGGAAGACGACGAAGCTGGCCAGGCTCCAGGAGAAGGCCGTGGCAAACGTGGCCGCCACGTAAAGCAGCAATGTGATGAAAAACAGCTTGCGCCTGCCGAGCCGATCGGTAAGCCAGCCGAAGCCCAATGCCCCCAGCACCGCCCCGGCGATGTACGCGCTGCTGGCAATCCCGATATCGGCATTATCGAAATGCAGCGAGTCCGGCGATTTCAACGCGCCCGCCACCGCGCCTGCCAATGTTACTTCCAGGCCGTCGAGCAGCCAGGTGATCCCTAGGGAAAACACGACCAGCGTGTGGAAGCGCCGCCAGGGCAGTCGATCCAGGCGAGCCGGGAGGTCTGTCACGATCAGCGAGCGGTCTGGAGCGGGCGACGCGTCCGCGTTGGGAGGGGATGTCTGATGATCGGGCATGCCAGTGCGCTGGAAGGATAGGGGCGGTTGCCGCCCGCCCCGGGGTCTGCGATCGGGCCAACGGTCCTGGGGCGCCGCGGTGGCGCTCTTTCCGCCCCGGAGATCGCCGTGTCCGTGACGTTCATTGATGGTAAGCCAATTGCTGCGCCATCACAGGTGGGCCGCGTTTTTTCCACATGATCTCCGTCGGATTCGGAAAGCGAGCCCGGATTTCCGCGATCTTGTTGTCAGGAACACCACGCTTCGCCAGGGTAGGTAGGCGCGATGAGCGCTTCGTTCGGTCCGATTGCCGCAAATGCATCAGGATGTGCTAAAAAACAAGATTGACTTGCGTGCGCGTCGTCCTTGCCGAATGTTCGGCCAGGATTCCCGCGTGCATGCGTAGCGGACACGACGACCATGACTTACTGCGCGATCGATTTCGGCACGTCCAATTCCGCGTTGGCGCTGGCAAAGCCCGGCGCTGCCACAAGCGGGGGCGCATTCGAGGCGCCTCGCCTGATTCCATTGGAAGGCGGCAACCTGACCCTGCCCACGGCGGTGTTCTTCAATACCGACGAGCATCGGCATGTCTTTGGGCGCCAGGCAATCGCCGAGTACATCGATGGCTATGACGGGCGCCTGATGCGGTCATTGAAAAGCATCCTCGGCACCCATCTCGCCGACGCGTCGACCGAAATTGGCGACGGCGCATCGATGCCTTTCACCGAAATCATCGGACTCTTCCTGCGACATTTGCTGCAGACGGCGCAGCGCGAGGCCGGTGGCCCGGTGACGCAAGCGGTCATGGGGCGTCCGGTCTTCTTCGTCGATGACGACCCGAAAGCCGATGCGGCGGCGCAATCGCAACTGGAAGCGGCGGCACGCTCGGTGGGGTTGCGTGACATCGTCTTCCAGTACGAGCCGATTGCCGCGGCGTTCGACTACGAGTCGACACTGGATCGTGAAGAAGTGGTGCTGGTGGTCGATATCGGCGGCGGTACGTCCGACTTTTCGCTGGTACGCGTCGGGCCGGACCGGGTCCGGCAGGCAGCGCGTCATGACGACGTGCTGGGTCACTTTGGCGTGCACGTTGCCGGTACCGATATCGACAAGCGGGTTGCACTCGCCAGCGTCATGCGTGAACTGGGTTTCCAGGCACTCGACCCGTCTGGCCGGGAGATGCCGAACCGCATCTACTTCGATCTCTCGACATGGCATTTGGTCAATGCGCTTTACAGCCCAAAGCGGATGGCGGAATTCGATCAGATGAAGCACTTGTTTATCGACCCGGCGCATCCAACGCGGTTGACGCGTGTGTTGCGCAACCGATTGGGCCACGCGCTGATCGGACTGTCTGAAAAAGCAAAAATCGCGGTGTCGAACGGCGGCGAGACGATGATAGACATGTCGTTGGTCGAACCCGACTTGAGCGTGGCTTTTACGGAAACGGTGATGGCGCGAGCGGCGGCCGAGGATGCGGCGCGCATCGTCGCCGCGGCGCGGGAAACCACGCGGCAGGCCGGTGTGCGCGAGGCGGATGTCGCGGCGGTCTACTTCACTGGCGGGTCGACGGGGCTGCGGTTCCTGGCCGATGCCATTGCGACGGCCTTCCCCAATGCTCATGCCGTGCGCGGCGATCCGCTTGCCAGTGTGGCCAAGGGCCTGGGTATTCATGCGCAGCGGATGTTTGCTGTCTGATGTGGCAATGCCTGCGCGCATGTTGCGCGTGGGCATAAAAAAACCGCGCTCAGGGAGCGCGGTTTTTGTTCACCGTGCCATCGAAGGCACCGTGCTTACCGAATTTTGTGATCCGTTAAGCTAAACCTTGGTCGTTTACCAAGGTGATCGGGCCGAAACCCAATGCTTCTTTAGATCGGCTGGATGTTCGACGCTTGCAGGCCTTTCGGGCCTTGCTTTGCGTCATAGCTGACCTTTTGGTTCTCTTGCAGCGACTTGAAGCCTTCGCTACGAATTTCCGAGAAGTGGGCGAAAAGATCGTCACCGCCGCCATCCGGAGTGATGAAACCAAAGCCCTTAGCGTCGTTGAACCACTTGACGGTACCAGTTGCCATTTACGTACTTTCCTAACTATTTGTGTTGAAGTGGGCGAAAGCGCCCGGAGTGCATGATATCAAGGAGGTAGAAATGACGACAGAAGTACCGTGTTGAGGCAACTACGTGCAGACAAATGCTCACGCTTGAAAATCTTGCTCACTCTTTATACGGTTAAATCCGACAATCGTCAACCCCCTCAACACACATGATACACAGATAGATGCCTTCGTGTGCGTTACGCGACAACGATTCAAAAACTAATGAATAATCATATAGTTAATTTTTGGTTCCACCGCGTATTTTTGGCGTGATCCTGTTGTCGTGCGCAAAATAAAAGCCGCGCAGCGTCGTTTGGTGACGCTGCGCGGCTTACCACACACTGTTTGAACGGTCAGGCGGCAGTGAAGACCTGCTGCAATTCACCCGACTGGTACATCTCGGTCATGATGTCCGAACCACCGATGAATTCGCCCTTGACATAGAGCTGTGGAATGGTCGGCCAGGCAGAGAATTCCTTGATGCCCTGGCGGATTTCCGGGTCTTCCAGCACATTCACGGTGAACGGCTTGTCAACACCGCAGGCCTTCAGGATCTGCACGGCGCGGCCAGAAAACCCGCACATCGGGAATTGCGCGGTGCCTTTCATAAAGAGCACCACGGGGTGCTCGTCGACCAGTTGTTGGATGCGTGCTTGCGTGTCCATGACGAAAAACCTGAAAAACAAGAAAGGGGACGGCGCGCTCGCCGTCGCCACGGTGAAGCGGGCGAAGCGCCACGTTATTGGGCAAATGATAGCGGATTCCGAGGGGCCTTAGCGGATCGGCACCGTTGGGAAGGCGGGAATGCGCCGGATTATCCGCCAGGCGGACGACCACACGTTACCCGATCCTGACCACCCAGGTCCTGTGTTGTCCGGATGTCTTGCCACCCGGACGCACGGAACAACGCGCGCACCGATTCACCCTGGTCGTAGCCATGTTCGACTAGCAAGGTTGGCCAGGCGTGATCGATCTGCGACCGCGACGTGGCTGGGTATCGCGGCGTCGCATCGTGCACCGGTTCCGGCATGGCAGTCACCGGCGTGCCATCGGCATGCCGCAACCAGCGCATCGCTTGAGCCGTCAGGATGCGCAACGGTCCCAGGCCGTCCGCGTCGTCAGTCAACGCGCCACGTGGTTCGAAACGCAGGTCACCTTGCGACAAATGCGCATCGTCGCGGTGTATGTAAGGAGGGTTGCTGACGATGACATCGAAGAACGATGCATCGATCCCCGCCACTGACAACGCTTCGAACCAGTCTCCCTCGATAAAACGGATGGATTGGCGGCGGCGCTCCCCGAGCAACGCGGCAGCGTTTGCTCGGGCGATCGCCAAGGCGGCCGCGCTGCGATCCGTCGCGACCACCTCGACAGTCGGCCGTTCCGCCGCCAATGTGACGGCGATGGCACCGCTACCTGTACCCAAGTCCAGGACACGTACAGGCCGGGTGTCGGCGCGTCCGAGGCGCAGGTGACGGTCGATGACCGCCAATGCCTGCTCCACCAGCAGCTCGGTATCAGGGCGGGGAATAAGAACGTCGGGCGTTACCTGAAAATCACGTCCGTAAAATTCCCGTGCACCCACCAACTGGGCGACTGGTTCACCGGCATGTCGCCGCGCGGCCAGTGCCTGGAAAGCACGCAATGCATCGGGCTGTGTGACGTCGAGGCGTTCGTCGGCACGGGTGACCAGGAAGGCGCGTGGCCACCGCAGCGCATGACATAACAGCACCCGTGCATCCACATTGTCCAAGCCCGATGCACGCAGCACATGCGCGACACTGGCGCCAGCCGGCCCGGCATCGGCCCGCTTTTCAGGTATTGCGTCGTCGAGACCGGCATGTTTGTCTGGCCCGCTGCCGCTGCCGCTGCCGCTGCCGCTGCCGCTGCCGCTGCCGCTGCCGCTGCCGCTGCCGCTGCCGCTGCCGCTGCCGCTGCCGCTGCCGCTGCCCGTCACGCGTCCGCCTCGCCGAGTGCGGCCAGTTGTTCCGCCTGGTGTTCGGATGCAAGGGCGCCGATCATTTCGTCGAGATCGCCGTCCATGATCGCATCGAGGCGGTATAAGGTGAGGTTGATACGGTGATCGGTCATCCGGCCTTGCGGGAAGTTATAGGTCCGGATGCGTTCGGAGCGGTCGCCAGAGCCGATCAGGCTTTTCCGTGTGGCCGCCTCCGCCGCATGCGCGGCTTGATCCTGCTTGTCCTTGATTCGGGCGGCCAGGACCTTCAATGCACGATCCTTGTTCTTGTGCTGCGAGCGGTCGTCCTGGCATTCAACGACGATACCGGTTGGTAGGTGCGTGACGCGGACCGCGGAATCGGTCTTGTTGATATGCTGTCCTCCGGCACCGGATGCACGGAATGTATCAATGCGCAGCTCCGCCGGATTCAGCGTGACTTCGGCAACCTCGTCCGCTTCCGGCATGATCGCAACGGTGCAGGCCGACGTATGGATGCGGCCTTGTGACTCGGTCGCGGGGACACGTTGGACGCGATGGCCACCGGATTCGAACTTCAGCTTCGAATAAGCACCTTGTCCGACCAGGCGGACAATGACTTCTCGATAGCCACCCAGGTCCGACGCGTTTTCGGACATCGTCTCCACCTGCCAGCCCTGGCGTTCCGCATAGCGCAGGTACATGCGCAACAAATCGCCCGCGAACAGCGCGCTTTCGTCACCACCGGTGCCGGCGCGGATTTCGAGAAAGATATTGCGATCGTCGTTCGGGTCTTTCGGCAGCAGCATCGTCTGCAACTCGCGCTCCAGCGTCGCCATGCGGTCGCGTGCCTGATGCATTTCGTCCTCGGCGAAGGCCTTCATCGACGGATCCGACATCATTTCCTGTGCATCCCGCTCGTCGCTGGCGGCACTACGCCATAGGCCATATTGCGTGACAACTGGCGTCAACTCCGCGTGTTCGCGGCTCAGGCGACGGTATTGATTCATGTCGGACGCAATGTCTTCGCTACCTAGCATGACCGTCAATTCGTCGAGGCGGCTGACCAATTGATCGAGCTTGCCTTGCATGCTTGCTTTCATCGATGCGGACCTTGCTGTGGCGTCTGCTGCGGGGAAGGAGCAGGCGCTGTTCGTTCAGGGTGCCCGGTCGGTGTCATGCGCCGGGCGGCAGGGGGCGGCCGGCATACACGGGAGGCGAGGAGCGCCGGCGCGCGGGAACGTGCCTTTGAAACCTCGATTACGCAAGTGAGACTGATGTTGCGGTGGCCTTCCAACAAGGGCGGCCAGGCTGTCCGGTGCGCCGTGTTGCCGTATCGTAAGTCGTGGTAGCGGCGCTAACGTTCGGGCGGGCCGTGACGGAACAGATCCGGTAGCAATTGCACCAGATGCTCGCGATCCGACGCATCGGCTTGGTTCAATGCCTGGGTCGGGCCATGCATGAATTTTTTCGTCAATGAATGCGACAGGGCGTCCAGCACGGTCATTGGGTCTTCGCCACGCGCCAGCAATTTTTGCGCACGTTCAAGTTCCGCGCGGCGCATGGCGTCGGCCTGTTGGTGGATCGAGCGAATCACCGGCACGACCGACCGTGTCTCGATCCATTGCATGAAATTCGCAACGCGCGCCTCGATGATCTTTTCCGCCTCCGCGACGGCGGCCTGCCGCGCGGCGTTCCCTTGCCGGACCACGTCGCCCAGATCGTCGACGGTATAGAGGAAAACGTCTTCCATCTGCCCGACTTCGGGTTCGATGTCGCGCGGCACGGCCAGATCGACCATGAAGATCGGCCGGCGTCGCCGCGCCTTGATGGCGCGTTCGACCGCGCCAAGGCCGATCAGCGGTAACGTGCTGGCGGTGCATGAGATGACGATATCGAAGTCTTGCAGCCGGGTCGGGAGGTCCGCCAGGCCGATCGATCGGCCGTTGAAGCGCGCCGCCAGGCGCTCGCCGCGTTCCGCTGTCCGATTGGCGATGACGATCTCGCGCGGCGCGCGTGCGGCAAAATGGGCCGCGCACAATTCGATCATCTCGCCGGCACCGATGAACAGCACCCGCTGGTCCTGGATATGTTCGAAGATCCGCTCGGCCAGCCGAACGGCGGCGGCGGCCATCGAGACCGAGTGCGCCCCGATTTCCGTCTGGCCACGCACTTCCTTTGCGACCGAGAACGTGCGTTGAAACAATTGATTCAGATAGGTGCCCAGCGCGCCGGCCTCTGCGGCCGTACGGACCGCATCCTTCAGCTGCCCGAGGATCTGGGTCTCTCCCAACACCATCGAATCGAGACCGCTGGCGACGCGAAACGTATGGCGGACCGCTTCCGACTGCGGCAGCGCATAGACATGCGGCGCGAGCTCTTCGACCGGGACGTTATGGTATTCGGCGAGCCATTGCACCGCCAGATCCTGGCCGGCACGATTGTCGGTCGCACAATAGAGTTCCGTGCGGTTGCACGTCGACAGGATGGCGGCTTCCGGTAAGGCACCGCCAGACGGCTGTGCGAACAGCGCCAACGGCCCTGCGGTCGAACGACCCAGCCAGATCGATTTGAATGTCTGCAATGCGGGCTTGATTTGCTCGATCGAGAACGCCACACGTTCGCGCAAAGCGACCGGCGCCGTATGATGGTTGATCCCGATTGTGAGCAGTTGCATTTTTTATGACTCGCTGGTACGCCGCCATTATAGTCGCTTCTCTCTTACCCTTCCCGATTGCCCAAGGTCCTTCCGTCCTACAAGGCATTCCCGGTCGGAAATGACGTAAAGGCGCAACATTGGATGCCATGGCAGCTTTGCGGTGGCGGACGATGCGGGGATACGGCAGGGGAAAGCGTTGCCTGCCTTCAATGGGCATGTGTTCCGGTCGACGTTGCATGAAAACGATGCCGATGGAACGCGTAGGCGTTGGGTGGCGCCGTCGTTGATAATGCGCATGACGGCGGGGCGGGATTTGGTGATACGAGCGTGGAGACGGGCGATGGGGTGGCTTGGGACATTGATGATTGGCGCGGTGATCGGATGGGCGGGCACCTGGCGTGGACGCGCCGGCGCCACCCGGCACGCGCGTTGGATTGTCGTGCTGGCGTGTGCGTTGGCGGCAATGGTGATAAAGATGGCGGGGAATATTGTCGACGTGTTTGACGATGGTTCTATTGCGGAATGGCTCTGTTCCGTTGGCGCGGCGATGCTGATGCTGGGCGTCGTGCAGCAACTGCCGGCAGGGCGTCTACGTAACAAACGCGGCAGCGCATGACGGAATGTGTCTGTTGATAGTAGGGGCGTTCGTGTGAGCGGAGCGGTCGCATCACGGAAAAACGCGTCGGATCGGGCAAACGTACAAGGGGCGGCATGATGGGGAACGGGCAAGGCGGAGTCGATGCGGGAAGCGTTGTCGTAAGGCGGGCGGACGAAGCGGTGACGGCGACTGCCCAGCAGTCGGCGCTGGAACGTGTCACGCAGATTCAGGGCCGGATCGCCACTTTGCGAGCGGCGATGGCGGCAGCGGGACTGGCGGCCTATGTCGTACCGTCATCGGATCCGCACTTGTCCGAGTATCCGCCCGCGCGCTGGCTGGGCCGTTCCTGGCTCTCCGGATTCACCGGATCGGCGGGGACCCTGGTTGTCACGCCAACCCATGCCGCGGTATGGGCCGACAGCCGCTATTGGGTGCAAGCGGAAGCGCAATTGGCCGGCACCGGGATCGTGCTGGCGAAGTTGCAGGGTGGCCAGGTCGCGCCTCATATCGCCTGGCTGGCGGAGCATGTCGAGCGGGGCGGGCAGGTGGGAATCGATGCCCACGTGGTGGCGCTGGGCGCGGCACAGGCGATGACCACGCAGCTCGCGGACAAGGGTGTGACCCTGCGCACCGACGTCGACCTGCTCGATACGATCTGGCTCGGCCGTCCCGCGTTGCCCGACACGCCTATTTACGCGCATGCGTCGCCGTATGCGCCGCGCGCGCGTACGGACAAGCTTGCCGTCGTCCGCGAGGTGATGGCATCGTACGATGCACATTGGCATCTGGTATCCACACTCGACGATCTCGGCTGGTTGCTGAACTTGCGCGGCGCGGACGTCAGCTATAACCCGGTCTTTCTCGGCCATGCCCTTATCGGACGTGCAACGGGTGTCGATGGGCGAACGATGACCGGCGTGACGTTGTTTGTCGACCCGCGAAAGGTACCCGCGTCCCTGGCGGCCGAGTTGGAAGCGGACGGTATCACGCTGGCGCCGTATGACAAGGCCGAGGCCACCGTGCGCGCATTGCCCCCCGGAAGCCGGCTCCTGATCGACCCGAAACGGGCCACCCTCGGTATGGCGCAAGCGGCGCTTGATGCTGGCGCGGTGCTAGTCGAGGCGGCCAATCCGTCGACGCTGGCGAAAGCGTGCAAGATCCCGGAGGAGGCCGAGCATATTCGACGGACGATGGCGCGGGACGGTGCCGCTTTATGTGTGTTCTTCGCCTGGCTGGAGCAGGCGCTTGCGGCGCGGGCCGCCGGTGATGTGTCGCAGCCGCCGATCGACGAACTGATGATCGACGCCAGATTGCGCGCCGCTCGCGAGCAGCAGCCGGGTTACGTCTGTGAAAGTTTCGCGACCATCGCGGGATTCAACGCAAATGGTGCGATGCCGCACTATCGCGCCACGCCGGACGCGTTTTCAGTGATCGACGGCGATGGGTTGCTGTTGATCGATTCGGGGGGGCAATATCACGGCGGGACCACCGATATCACCCGGGTGGTGCCGATTGGTACGCCGTCGGAGGCTCAGAAACGGGACTATACGACGGTATTGAAGGGAATGATTTCCCTCTCGCGAGCACGGTTTCCGCATGGGATTCGGGGCCCGATGCTCGATGCCATCGCCCGCGCACTGATGTGGGCCGAGGGCATCGACTTTGGTCATGGCACCGGGCACGGCGTTGGTTATTTCCTGAACGTACACGAAGGGCCGCAGGTGATTTCGCACTATGCGAATGCCGATGCGGCCACGGCGATGTTGCCAGGGATGATCACGTCGATCGAACCGGGTGTCTATCGCGCGGGGCAGTGGGGCGTGCGAATCGAGAACCTGGTGATGAACCAGCCGGCGCCACGGACAGCGGAAGGCGACACGTTCGGACAGTTCCTGGCGTTCGAGACGTTGACGCTTTGCCCTATTGATACGCGGTGTATCCAGTCCGAGCGATTGACACCGGAGGAGCGTGCATGGCTCGATGCCTACCATGTCACTGTGCGCGAGCGGGTCGCGCCTTTGGTCGAGGGCGATGCATTGGCCTGGCTCGAGAAGCGAACGCAACCGTTGTGAGCCACGACGCGAGGCGCGGTGTTTTGCGCCTGCCGTGTCCGCATCGCCCAAGGGGGCTTTTCGCCGCATGCAATGCGAGAAGATGCTGCGACGGCGGTGCAAGGCTGTTCCGCACCACGCGCGGTGTAGGGTCGCCTGAGCGCGGCGCGCGCCGGGTTATTTGCCCAGCAACCCGCGTAGCGCGTCGCCGAGCCCCTTTGTCGTATCGCCGACGCTTCGAGCTACCCCTTCGGCATTGACGCCGAGGGCTTTCGCCAATCCCGCGATGATGCGGGTGGACAGCGTCTCATCCAGCGAAAACGACGGATCGGAGAGATTTCCGGAGAGCGTGAAATTCAGCGAGATCCGTCCCTTTTCGTCCTGCAGTGCGCTGATGACCGCCTCGCGCGGCAGCGTCTCCAACACCGATGTCGGGCCATGCCCGCGCGCGACCTGGAGTTGTGCGAGGGAAAGGGTACCGTTCGCCTGTAATTGTCGATTCTCGACCGTCGAATGCGCGCTCAGCGCGGCCCGGCCGTGCTCGAAAGCGATTGTCCCATGCGGATCGAGGTAGGGCGTCAACGTGCGGACGTCGACATTCTCGAAATGCGTGCGTATGTCGGATTGCTGCGTGGACAGCACGATCCATCCATCCATATGCACCGGACTGCTTCCGTTTGTCGCCTTCTCATTGTTCGCGGTGGTTGATGGTGATCCCGCCGCCGAGAATGACGCAGTGGCGGGCGCGCTTCCGGCGCTGCTTGGGCTGTCGGCGTCTCGGGCGTTGGCGGAAATCGTAAAGACCGTCTTGGCATCGCCGCTTGGGAACTGCATCGGGCCGATCTGCGCTTGCAGCCGATCGAAAGTCAGTCGATACGGTGCCGCATGGTCCCCTTCGCCAGCAAGCGTATCAATGCGTGCGTCTGGCGAGACGCGGCGATCGTAGAAATCCAGCGTGCCATCGCGGATCGTCACGTTATCCAGCCGGACAGGATAGCTGCGCGACGTGCCACTGCCGGTACTGCTGCCGACCGATGGCTGGGCTGTGCGTACGCTACTGGCTTGGTCCGCGACCGATGTCGTGGGAGCCATCCCGGGGGATGATGCCGGGGACGGCGCGGCCGCGCCTGCCGCTTCCGCGCCCCCGGTCGTCAACGTATTGGGTGGCGCGCCATTGACATCGTGCTTGGCGCGAAGGTTGGGAAGCAGCGTGATGCGCTTGTCGCTTCCCCGTACGATCGACAGATACGGGGTGTCGAACGTCGCGTCCCGGATCACCACCTGATGCTGCAACAGCGCCAGGGGTGCGAGCGACAGCGTGATTCGTCGCGCGCGCAATGTCTGTGGCGCGGGCCAACCGGGCGGGCCGCCGATCGTGACATCGTCGAGAATGATCTGACGTAGCGAAACATCGATATGGGCAGCATGGCCGGTGGGACCCAGCAACGCCACGACCTGCTTGCGCAGGGTATGCGTTGCCCATTGGGTCGCGACCAACGTGCCTATGGCGAGCACGGCGATGACGATGATGCCGCCGAACACGCGGCGAGCCTGGCGTGAGTGCATTCGGCGCTCCGGTTGACGCTGGCCCGAGATGGACCGGCACAGGACGAGAGGAGGGGCGATGTAAAACGGCGGACAGATCCCGCCGTTTTACCCTGGCGCTTAGCGGGTGATCGGCCGATAGCGCAGGCGTTTCGGTCGGCTGGCCTCTTCGCCAAGGCGCGCACGCCTGTCCGCTTCATACTCCTGGTAGTTGCCGTTGAAGAACGTAACCTGCGAGTCGCCTTCGAATGCCATGATGTGAGTCGCGATCCGGTCCAGGAACCAGCGATCGTGCGAAATCACCATGACGCAGCCGGCGAATTCGAGCAGCGCGTCCTCAAGCGCCCGCAGCGTTTCCACGTCCAGGTCGTTCGATGGTTCATCGAGCAGCAGCAGGTTGCCACCGGCCGACAGCGTCTTGGCCATGTGTAGCCGGCCTCGCTCACCGCCGGACAGCGTATCCACGCGTTTCTGCTGATCGCCGCCCTTGAAATTGAAGCGGCCGAGGTAGGCGCGCGCGGGCGTCTCGAATCGGCCAACGGTGATCAGGTCCGCGCCGTTGGCGATGGACTCGAATACGGTCTTATCGCCTTCCAGGTCCTCGCGGCTTTGTCCCACGTAAGCCATCTTCACCGTCGAGCCGATCTTGATGGTGCCGCTGTCCGGTGTTTCCTTGCCGGTCAGCATCCTGAATAGCGTCGACTTACCAGCGCCGTTGGGCCCGATGACCCCGACGATGGCACCCGGCGGCAATGTGAAGTTGAGGTTGTCGATCAGCAGCCGATCCCCGTAGGCCTTGCTGACATTCTCGAAGGTCACCACCTCGTTGCCGAGCCGCTCCGCGACCGGAATGAAGATTTCCTGCGTCTCGTTACGCTTTTGGTATTCCTGGCTGTTCAATTCCTCGAACCGGGCCAGACGCGCCTTCGACTTTGCCTGACGTCCCTTCGGGTTCTGGCGAACCCATTCCAACTCCTGCTTCAACGCTTTCTGACGGGCCGACTCGGTGGATTCTTCCTGCTTCAGTCGGTCCTGCTTCTGATCCAGCCAGCTGCTGTAGTTGCCCTTCCAGGGAATCCCGTGACCGCGATCCAGTTCCAGAATCCATTCGGCCGCATTGTCCAGGAAGTAGCGATCGTGGGTCACGGCGACCACGGTGCCCGGAAAGCGCAACAGGAACTGTTCCAGCCAATCGACGGATTCCGCGTCCAGGTGGTTGGTCGGCTCGTCGAGCAACAACATGTCCGGTTTCGACAGCAGCAGGCGGCACAGTGCGACACGGCGCTTTTCACCGCCGGACAGATTTCCGATCACGGCGTCCCAGGCCGGCAGGCGTAGCGCGTCAGCGGCCACTTCCAATTGCTGTTCGGGGTTTGCGCCATCCGACGCGGCGATGATCGCCTCGAAGCGTGCCTGTTCCGCGGCCAGCGCGTCGAAATCCGCGTCGGGCTCCGCATAGGCGGCGTAGATCTCTTCGAGCTTTTGCTGGGCGGTGAATACTTCGCCCAAGCCCTGCTCCACGGCTTGGCGCACGGTTTGGGTATCGTCCAGCTTGGGCTCTTGCTCCAGATAGCCGATCGTCAGATTCGGCATCGGTGTGGCCTCGCCTTCGATCTCCTTGTCGGCGCCGGCCATGATTTTCAGCAGCGTGGACTTCCCGGACCCGTTCAGCCCGAGCACGCCGATCTTGGCGCCTGGAAAGAACGACAACGAGATGTCCTTCAGGATGTGGCGCTTGGGCGGAACGATCTTGCCCACGCGGTTCATGGTGAAAACGTACTGTGCCATTTTTCAATTGAGGCGCGCGAGGTGGCGCCTGTGTTCGGAAGGGTTGACGGTGCAAAACGGGGTGCGCGAATCAGCCACGATAAACAGACCGCCGTTTGACGAAAGGCAATCGCCAAGGAAGCGACTGCCTGTGCATATCCGCATTCTACGGGATGTCGGGCGAACGACGGAGAGGCTTGAATTGCTTAGGATTTTTGCGAAAAGTCCCATAGCCCTCCCGATGAGGCATGACCGAGAATGGCCGCTTGCCATTACTCCCGAGACCCTTCCTATCATGACCTCTTCTCTTTTATCGCGAAGCACCTTGCTGATCGGATTGGCTGCAACTCTTAGTGTTCTGTGGTCCGTTTCTGCGATCGCCGAGGAACGGTCGCCGATCTATATTTTTGGTCTAGGTACCCTTGATCCGTCCAAGGTTACCGCCACGCCAGCCGCACAGCCTGGCAAGGAAGCCCAAGTCGGCGCCGCGGCGAACAGCCGTCGTGGCACGTTTGGTGGTGAACTGGGCGTGGGCTATCGATTTTCGCCCAATGTTGCTACCGAATTGAGCATCAATGCCGGACTGCCGCAGTCTGGTCGTTTTGGTGCAAATGGGGATTTCCGCACACATATGATGGGCGTGCGTGCCGGCGTACTCGGGATTGTGCCGCTGTCGTCAAATTTCGAGGTCTTCACGAAGGCCTCGATTGGATACGAATTCACGCGAACGCGTTTGAACTATGCAGGCGCGGTTGCCAATCAGCGTAAAGGACGCATCGTTCCTGCGATCGGGGTGGGTGTGACGTACTATGTAACGCCGAACTTGGCGTTCAGAGCCGAGTACGAATATCAGGTCAAGGTCGGCCGCAAGGCGCGTGCTGATGAGAACATAGCCGTTTCCTCGGGAGATGCGTCGGACGTGACGCTGCGGCGGCAAAACCTGGGCATGGTTAAAATCGGTCTGCAATATTCGTTCTGACCCAGGTCCGTTCCAGGGGGAAGAACTGCTTCCTGGTAAGTGCCCTGTTTCCCTTACCAAGCAAGCATGGGTCAAGCGCCGCCACGAATGCGTGGCCGCGTTGTTGCGTGGCACCAGCGAATCCGCGCGGCGTCAGTCGTTCGGGCCGCACTTCAAGTTACATCCGTCCGGATCGCCATAGTCGGCACGCTTGCGTGCTTCCGATGGCTTGCCGCGCTGGTACTTTGCGCTGGGTGCCGACGCCGCGAAGGGCATGTCCGGATGCTCGTTGATTTGGAATTTGTAGTCCAGGATGCCGCCTGGCACACCGGGCGAATTTTGCGCAAGGCAGGCTGGGCTTGCCAGTGCGGCGCATAACGTGGCCCCGGAAAGGGCAAGCAGCAGCGGTAAGACGTGCGTGCGCCGTCGAGCGCGTTGCTTTATCGGCGAATCTGAAACGGCGGAGAGCAAGGAGCGGAACATGACAGTGCGGCTTTAAGGCGTTGGAACTCGCAATGTAACGCAAGTCGCGCCGAGCTGCTTCGTAAAGACCCCGCGCATGTGTTGCGATTGCTTACAGGGTGCAAGCGCTATCGGTAGGCAGCCAGGGTTTTCCGGGTTACGCTTCGGCTGCGGCAGCACGCCCCATGCAAGGGCGCCGCGCTGTAGCGCTTCATTTTCGGAAATTGTCACCCTCGAGATCGCAACGTTGGAACTGGAAGCTTTGAGCGTGGGCGTGCCACCTCTCCCGCACGATTGGGTGCAGCAGCGCGTGGCCGTATTATTGTCGCCGGCCTTGGGCGATTCGCTGGTCACGATGATTATCGCGAATAATCTCGCCCGAGCGGGGGCGTGCGTGACCGTCTTCGGTAGCCAGACGATGGCGTTGCATGATTGGTTTGCGCACCAGACTGGTCTGACGCTGGCGCCTGCTATTGAATCCGGCAACGGCGTGACGGAACCTGCGTCCCGTGCCGCCATCCAGGCCGCGCTGGCGGTCTTCGACGTGGTGGTGCAGCTCCATCACCAAAAGCCCGTGCCGGATCTGGCCTCGGCGCATCGTTGCGCGGTGGTGCTGGAGCCGGTTTTCGACGTGCGTGGCGATGCCGCGATGGTCGATCGGATGCAGGCCGTCGCGCGGACTCTTTTCGGGTGCGTCGATGCCACGCGCGATAACGGCCTCCAGGCTCCGCGGGGCCTTCAGTCCAGGCGCCACGCGCGGCGCGTCGCGATCCACCCCATGGCCAGTACCGCGGACAAATGTTGGTTGCCGGAGCGGTTTCTCGTCTTGGCAACACGGTTGCGCGGCGCGGGTTTCGATCCGCATATGATTCTGGCATCACACGAACGCGCCGCGTGGGCACCGCGGCTGGCGCGAGCGGGCATTCCCGTCGCCGATGTGGATTCGCTCTCGGCGCTGGCTTCCTGGATCTATGAAAGCGGCTGGTTCATCGGCAACGATTCCGGCATCGGGCATCTGGCGTCGAATCTCGGCGTGCCGACGCTCTCGCTGTTCATGCGCAAAGGCATTGCTCGGACCTGGCGTCCGTCCTGGGGGTCGGGACACGTCCTGATCGGCAGCCAGGGCATTCCCACCGGCAAGTTGAAAGAGCGTTTCTGGAAACATGCGCTGACCGTCAATCGGGTGTGGCAGGCATTTGCCGCGTTGCGTGCCCAGACGGCGGATGGGCGGGATGGGGCGTCACTTAAGCGCGTCCCGGTCAGGCCGCGATCCGAAGCGGCGGGTGTCGATGCGGTTCCGCATGGCGGCGTGGCTCGCGCCGCCGCTGCTGGTTTTGACGTTGCCATGGCGAATAGCGCAACGGTTGCGGCGGGTCTCTCCCCGCAGGCCGGGGCGGTCGCCATATCGATGTCCGGCGCGATCGGCGACACATTGGTGATGATGGTGGTCGTGCGCAATTTGATGCGACACCGCATCCCGGTGACTGTCTTCGGCCGCACCGCGCATGCGTTGCGCACGTTGTTTCCTGATGTCGATATCGTCTTGCCGCCAGAGGATGAGGAGGCTTGCATCGAGGCATTACGCGACTATCCGACGGTGCTGCAGATGCACGATCATCAGCCGATTCCGCGGTTGACGGAGCACCTGCCACAAGCACGAACGTTGCGGGAGGTCGAATATTCCAAGCACGGCGCCTGCATGGCGGAGCGCTTTGCCGCGTATGCGCAGGCGACATTCGATCTGGCGCATGCGAGCATCGACAATGGCCTGACGCCGCCGGTGAACAAGCGATATCGCTTGCACCGGATGCGCGTGGTCATCCATCCGGAAGCCACCACTGACGACAAGCGTTGGGGCAACGATCGATTCGTGCGTTTGGCGGCGTTGCTGCGCAAGAAGGGATACGAGCCGCATTTCGTTATCGCGCCGCACGAGCGCACGCGGTGGCCCGGTTTGGCGGCCAGCGGCATTCCTGCGCCGCACTTCGCGAATTTGCAGGTGCTGGCGGAATGGATCTATGAATCCGGCTGGTTTATCGGAAACGATTCAGGTATTGGGCATCTGGCGTCGAACCTGGGTATTCCGACCTTGAGCCTGTTCCGCCGCCGTGGTTCGGCGCAACGTTGGCGGCCGGCATGGGGACGGGGACAGGTGGCGCTCGGGTGGCAATGGTTGCCGGGGGCGTCGATGAAGGAACGGTATTGGCGGGAGACGCTGCACTGTCGCCGTGTGATGCGGCAGTTTCTCGCCATGGTGGAAAACGATGGATAGCGGGGAGCGCGCTGTGGGAGCGAATCGGTTAACAGGATGTTTGACTCGGCAACGCGGTGCGTCGCGGCCTGCGATATGGGTTGTCGCGATCGTGGCAATCGGGTTTATCGCGAGCGTGTATGCAAGCCCGTGGTGGACGTTAAGGGCGATGCGCAATGCGGTGCAGGCGCGCGATGCGCAAACTTTTTCGTCGTATGTCGATTACGCGGCACTGCGTGAGAGCGTTCGCGCGCAGATGTTTCCGACGACCGAGGCACCGCCCAGCAGCAATGCGTTAGGCAGGCTGGGTCAAATGCTGGGACGCCAAGTGGGCGGTGCGGTGGTGAACATTGCGGTGACGCCCCAGACGGTCATGTGGGTAATGGAGAATGCACAGCCTTTGCCTGGTGTGCCATTGCCTCCCGCCGCGCCTCCGTCCGATGCGGCGGGTAGTGCCGCAGCGGGTGAGGGGGCGAGCGGTACGGCGGGAGCCGGGCCGTCATCGATGACCGGTACGCCGGGTGACGCGCATGCATCACAGCGTGACGATGTTCGCAGCGACGATAACATCGTCGATGGCAAACCGCTGCATTATGCGGTTCGCTACCGCGACATGTCGACGGTGGCCGCATCGGTCCAACGTGGTGATGATCATCCGGTCGTTTTCGTGTTTCGTCGCGCCGGGTTGTGGTCGTGGCGACTGGCGGGATTGGAAATGGGGGCTGCGGGGCAGTGACCGTGCACGGGTTGCCGGTTCGTCTTTCATCGCACACGTCATGCATTTCCGGTGCGTGATGGAAGCGCCAGGGATAGGAATATCTGGCAAAAATTCGGGATAAAAAAAGCGACCCATTCGGTCGCTTTTTTTATCGACGTCTTTTTGAGAGCAAGTTGAGAGCAAGTGGCTTAGACGTTAAACAGGAAGTTCAGCACGTCGCCGTCCTTGACGACATATTCCTTGCCTTCGGCGCGCATCTTGCCTGCTTCCTTCGCGCCTTGTTCGCCCTTGTAATGAATGTAGTCGTCAAAGCCGATGGTTTGGGCGCGGATGAAACCACGCTCGAAGTCCGTGTGGATGACACCGGCCGCTTGCGGCGCGGTTGCACCGACGCGGATCGTCCATGCCCGTACTTCTTTCACGCCGGCCGTGAAATACGTCTGCAGCCCCAACAGACTGTATGCGGCGCGGATCACGCGGTTCAGGCCCGGCTCTTCCATCCCCATATCGGCGAGGAACACCGTTGCATCCTCTTCGGGCATATCCGCGATTTCTGCTTCCACGGCGGCGCAGACGGATACGACCGGTGCCTTTTCCGCGGCCGCATAGGCCTTTACCGCGTCCAGCAGCGGATTATTCTCGAAACCGTCGTCCTTGACGTTGGCCACGTACATCACCGGTTTCGACGTGATCAAGCAGAACGGTTTCAGCAACCCAATCTCATCATCCGACAGATCCAATGCGCGCACCGGCTTGGCCTCATTCAACTGCGCTTGCGCCTTTTCCATCACGGCGACAAGCTTTCCTGCTTCCTTGTCGTTGCCGGATTTTGCGGCCTTGGAATACCGTGTTAGGGCCTTTTCCACCGTGGCCATATCGGACAGCGCGAGTTCGGTATTGATCACTTCGATATCGGCGATCGGATCGACGCGACCGGCCACGTGGATCACGTTTTCATCCTGGAAGCATCGTACGACGTGCGTGATTGCATCGGTTTCGCGAATGTTCGCGAGGAATTTGTTGCCCAGGCCTTCTCCGGTCGATGCGCCGGCCACCAGCCCCGCGATGTCGACGAACTCGACCACGGCCGGGACGATACGCTCCGGCGATACGATGGCGCTCAAGGCCGCCAGGCGTGGGTCGGGCACTTCGACGATGCCGACATTCGGTTCGATCGTGCAGAACGGATAGTTTTCCGCCGCGATGCCGGCTTTCGTCAGCGCGTTGAACAGGGTGGACTTGCCGACGTTCGGCAAGCCGACGATGCCGCATTGGAGGCTCATGGAGGACCTTCGGTAATCTGGGATGTGGCCGCACGGCATACGCTGCGTGCGCAAACCGCGATTGTACCCCGAGCGGCAGCTGTTTCCGCTGCGACGGGATTCTGAGATTCGACTTTACAACCATTGCTTGCGCAATTTTAAGTTGCGCAAGCATACCGGCCGTGTAAACGCCCAACGGTATAATGCATCGATGTCCCCTCGACCCCCACCGCATCCGATGCCAGCCCAAAAGCCTCTTCATGGCGCGCCGCACAGCCCCCTCCACACGTCTCGAAAAGCGGCATTGCCGCAGCATGCGATCGTCGTTGGCGGTGGTCTTGTGGGTAAAGCCGCTGCGCTTGCGCTGAGCCAGTCTGGATTGCGTGTTGCGCTGCTTGCGCCGCAAGCGGCGCCCCTGCCGGCGGACCAGCCATTCGACCAGCGTGTCTATGCCTTGTCCGCCAGTTCGCAGGCACTGTTCGAAAGATTGCGTGTCTGGCAGGCGTTGGACCCCGAGCGACTTGGACCGGTATCCGATATGCGCGTGCTGGGCGATGGCACCGGTGCATTGCATTTTTCCGCATTCCAGGCAGCCGTGCCGCAACTGGCCCATATTGTTGAATCGTTGCAGGTGGAAAACGCACTGGATGCCGCTTTGCGCTTCCAGCCGCAACTGACCTGGCTGAACGCACGCGCGCAGGGCTTGCAAATCGATCCGGTCAGGTCCGATAAACCGGCGTTGTTGACGTTGGACGACGGTCGAACGCTGGAAGCGGAATTGATCGTCGGGGCTGACGGCGCCCATTCATGGGTGCGGGCGCAGATTGGTGCGAGCGTCGAGCGTCGGGATTATGCGCAGACCGGAGTGGTAGCCAATTTCCGGATTTCACTGCCCCATGCGGAAACCGCTTGGCAATGGTTCCGGGACGGCGAGATTATTGCGTTGTTGCCGATGGCGGGCCCGTATGTCTCGCTGGTCTGGTCTGCCGAGACTGATCATGCGCAACGCCTGGTGGCGCAGGGCGGGGACGTGCTGGCTGCGGAACTGGAGCGGCTGGCCGGCGCGACCCACGGAACGTTTGAATGTGTGACCTCGCCAGTAGGTTTCCCACTGGCATTGCAACGGGTGGACAAGCTAATCGCGCCACGTGTCGCCCTGGTGGGCGATGCCGCGCATCTGATACATCCGCTGGCGGGACAGGGCGTGAATCTGGGCTTGCGTGATGTCGCCGCGCTGACCGACGTGCTGCGGGAGAAGGAAACGTTCCGGGACCTGGGCGATCGTGTGTTGTTGCGACGTTACGAGCGTGCGCGCCGGGAAGACATCGCATCGCTGACACTTGCCACCGATGGCTTGCACCGGTTGTTCGCGTTACCCGGAACGGTGGCGCAAGGATTACGGAACGTGGGCATGTCGCTCGTATCGGCACAGCCGTTTGTCAAGCGCTGGCTCGTCGAGCACGCGTTGGGTTGAAGTAGGAAGGGGGCGGGGTGCCATGGCGCCGCGTCGAATCAAATCTATCGTAGAGGAAGGTGCGCGATGACTGTTTTCAATCCAGGCCGCTTGGCCGCCCGTCGCGTGGGGGCTGCGCTGGTCCTGGCCTTGGCGACGACCATGTCGCTGGGCGCGCATGCCGAAACCGACGCCAAAGTCGAGGCGCTGAAAAAGACGCTCCAAGAGCGCCTTGGTAGCAAGGCCGAGATCAGCGAGATCCGCAAGTCACCCATCGCAGGTCTGTATGAAGTCGATGTGAATAAGCAGGTGTATTACGCCGACCCCACTGGCCAATATCTGATGCTAGGCGAGATCCGCGATACGACTACCGGGGCGAACCTGACCCAGGAGCGGACGGATCAGATCAATCGAATCGATTTCGCATCGCTGCCATTGCAAGATGCGGTGAAGGTGGTGCATGGCAACGGCGCGCGCAAAATCGCGGTGTTCTCGGATCCACATTGTCCGTATTGTCATAAGCTGGAAGAAACGCTGCAGAAGGTCGACAATGTGACGGTCTACACGTTCCTGTTCCCGATCCTGTCACCGGATTCAGTCGCAAAATCCAAGGCGATCTGGTGTGCGAAGGACCGGGGAGCCGCGTGGGAAAACTGGATGCTGCGTAAGCAGGTGCCGGGCAATGACGGAAGTTGCAATGTTGCGGTGCTGCAGCGGAACCTTGCGATGGGTCAGTCGATGAATGTCACGGGTACGCCCACGGTATTCCTGGTCGATGGCAATCGCCTGCCTGGTGCGGTCGACAGCGACAGTCTCGAGAAAGCGTTGAAGGCTGCCCAAGCCAGTAACAAAAAAAGCTGACGCCATGCGCGCGTCGGGCTGAACCTCCGCGAAAGGGGGGAAATGTCCGCGCTGCGGCGTTACAAACAACGCCCGCGGTTTCTGAAACGCCGCCTGCCAGGCGCCGTTTTGCCACACAGGCCGGAGACGTGCATCATGAAGCGCGCCCTCGGTGCCCTCGCCGCGCTCCGGGACGCTCGCCGAATTTCGGCACGCGGGCTATCATGCTTTCATGAGCACGATACGTTACGGCATTCGCGCGGACCAGGCCGCCGCGCATCTCTTCGACGTCACGCTGACGATCGCCGATCCTGACGCCACGGTGCAGGCAGTCTATCTGCCGGCGTGGATTCCCGGTAGCTATATGATCCGGGAGTTCGCGCGCAATATTGTCACACTGCGTGCCGAGGATGACACCGGTGCGCCCGTGCACGTGAACCAGACCAGGAAGGATCGCTGGCTATGCGGGCCACTGGCACCCGGACGCGGGCTGACGTTGCATTACCAGGTCTATGCTTGGGATCTGTCGGTGCGCAGCGCCCACCTGGACCAGCATGTTGGTTTCTTCAATGGCACCAGCGTGTTTCTGGCCGTGGAAGGCCGGGAGACGTCGCGCTGTACCATCGATATCGCCCAGCCGGGCCGTGCCGCGGTCAACGCCCCTGTGTCTGGCGACAATGTCTCGAACACCTCATTCGAAGGATGGCGTGTGGCAACCTCTCTGCGGGAAGCCGAAGGGACGTCGCGATACGGATTTGGCTTGTACGAAGCGGATAACTACGACGAACTGATCGATCATCCGGTCACGCTGGGTGAATTTGTGCTGGCCAGCTTCGATGCGCATGGTGTGCCGCACGACGTGGTCATCAGTGGTGGTGTGCCACGACTGGACATGGACAGGTTGACCCGTGACCTTAAGCGAATCTGCGAGGCACAGATCGCTCTTTTCGAGCCGGAAACCCGTCGCGCGCCAATGTCGCGCTACGTGTTCATGACGATGGCGACCGCGGACGGTTATGGCGGACTGGAGCATCGGGCCTCCACCGCGTTGGTCGCGAAGCGCAGCGATTTTCCGATTCTTGATGAACCAGCGGATACGCCGATGTCCGACGGGTATCGCACGTACCTCGGCCTTTGCAGTCACGAATACTTTCATACCTGGAATGTCAAACGCATCAAACCCGATGTCTTTGCGCCTTATGACTTGCACGAGGAATGCTATACGCCGCTGCTGTGGCTGTTCGAGGGTTTTACGTCCTATTACGACGACCTGATGCTGGTTCGGGCCGGTGTGATCGGTCAGAAGGACTACCTGAAACTGGTGGGAAAGACACTGGGTGGCGTGTTGCGCAATAGCGGTCGCCTGAAGCAAAGCGTGGCGCAAAGTTCGTTCGATGCGTGGACCAAGTACTACCGGCAGGACGAAAATGCGGCCAATGCGATCGTCAGCTATTACACGAAGGGATCGTTGGTGGCGCTGGCCTTCGACTTGCGCATCCGGGCGCATACGGACGGCGAGAAGTCGCTTGACGATGTAATGCGGCTTCTGTGGCAACGCTATGGCAGGACGTTCTATACCGCGGATGGCGGCCGTGGCGTCCGGCCGGATGAGGTCGTGCCATTAATGCGCGAGGCAACCGGCGTCGATTTGACCGAATTGCATGCGTTGGCGGTCGATGGCACGGAGGACCTTCCGCTTGCGGCACTGCTGGCGCCGTTTGGTGTCACGATTTCGCCGGTCAAGGCGAAGCAATCGGTGTCGATTGGCGCGCGCGTCAAGGGGGATGCTTCCCTGGCGGTGGTGCACGATGGGGGGGCTGCGCGTCGCGCCGGCCTGTCGGCGGGTGATGTTCTGGTTGCACTCGATGGGTATCGTGTTACCGGGTCGAATCTGGATGGCTTGCTCTCGCGTTATCTACCCGGGACCACGGTCACGCTCCATGCGTTCCGCCGCGACCAGTTACGCATCTGCGAATTGACACTCGATGCACCGGATGTGACCGAATACGCGCTGCACGATTCCACGCGTGCGCCTGATAAGGTGTATTCGGCGGATGAAGGGGCGGCGAAGGAGCGCGCCGGGGAAGTGTCGGTCGACAACTTCCCCGGTACGATTCCGGAAACGGCCACCGGGGTGCCGTTCGATGATGTCTCCGCGCGGCGTTATTTCGACGCTTGGCTGGGAATTATCCGCGATTGAGAGGGGGCTCGATGGTTTCGGAGGCGGCGGGGCTGCCACCGAAATCGGGCATCGGCCGCATACGGTAAGGCTGGGCGGGCCGTTGGTCACATGACACGGCTGCATGGGTCGTAGCATCGATCACGGGATAGGGCGGTGCCGGGTCGGACAGCGTCACGCGAGGCGAAACGGGTTGGCCAAGACTGGCGCGTTCGATCGCGCGGCACATGGGTTCGATCTCGGTCACATATTCGATAAACGCTTGTGTCTTGCGTGGCACGAAACGCCGTGATGGGGTCACCAGATGTATCGCGGTAGTGGGGAGTTGCCATTCCGGCAATACCCGTTCGAGTTCATGCCGCTGCCGTTGTTCCCCCGTCATCGCATCCGGAAGTACCGAAATGCCTGCTCCCGCGGAAACCAGTTCCCGTACCATCGTCAGGCTATTCGCTTCCACGCGCCCGCGCATCTTGAGTTCCACGGTCTGCCGGCCGCGGGTCAGTGTATCGCGATCGTGCACCTTGCGCGCCCCACGCAGCAGCACGAAGCGATGTCGTGCCAGATCGTCCGGTGTTTCCGGGCGGCCCGCGCGATCCAGGTAGGCGCGACTGGCATACAGGGAGCGTGTCATCACCCCCAGTTGCCGGGCAATCAGCGTCGAGTCCGTGAGATGACCCGCGCGAATGGCGATGTCGATTCGCTCGCCAATCAGGTCGACATGACGTGCGCTAAGATCGAATTCCAGCGTGACTTCCGGGTAGCGCGCGCTGAAACCGGCAAGCGGACCGGCGAGCCAAAGCTCGGAAAAATCCGGGGGCGCAGAGATACGGAGCAGACCTCGCGGACGCTGCGCTAATTGCGATGCAAAATCTCGCGCATTTTCAACATCCTCGAGAATCGGCAGACAGTGCTGGAGGTAGGCTTCCCCGACTTCCGTCAATTCCAATTTGCGCGTGGTCTTATCCAGCAGCCGGGTGCCCAACCGTTGTTCGAGTTTTGCAAGACGCCGGCTGACGGTGGTCTTGGGCATGCCGAGCACGGCCCCGGCGGCCGTCAAACTGCCCGAACGTGCCACCTCGGCGAATACCAGCATGTCGTTCAGATCGTCCATCGCGGCCATTGGCGGGCTCCTTGGCATTTGTCCCAAAAACGGGACAATGTTACCCAAATTTGCGACTTGTGCCAAAAACGGTGAAGTCTACAATGAAGCCATCACGATTACCGTGCGCGCCTGGATGCCACGGCCTTGTCATGCAGGGTCGCCAAACCGCTCAGGTGACGGACGATCGATCTTCCATGTGACCTCCTTTTTTGGACAGGAACCACCATGACCACGATTCTTCAAATCAATGGTGCCGCGCGCTCGCAAGGCGCGAACTCGACATTGCTGGCCAACGAAACCACCGCACATCTGAAAGCCAAGCATCCGGGCGCGACGGTTGTCGTGCGCGACCTGTTGTCGACAGGATTGCCGTTGCTGGGCGACGAAATCCTGGGCGCATTCTTTACGCCGGCGGAATCTCGCAGCGACGCACAGAAGGCGATCGTTGCCCGTAGCGACGCACTGATCGACGAACTGCGCGCAGCAGACATCGTCGTCATCGGCGCGCCGTTATACAACTTCGCCGACTCGACGCAATTGAAGGGCTATCTGGACTGGATTACACGTGCCGGCGTGACGTTCCGCTACACGCCGGAAGGCACGCCGGAAGGGCTGATCAAGGGCAAGAAAGTGATCGTCGCCGCGGCGCGGGGTGGCAAGTATACGGGTACGCCGATGGATGTGCAGACCCCTTACCTGAAGTTGATCCTGGGTTTCCTGGGCATGACCGATGTGACATTCGTGTATGCCGAAGGTTTCGCGATGGGGCCGGATGCAGCCGCGCTGGCGCTGTCGAGCGCGCGTGAGGCGATTGCCGCGCTGTAAATTGTTTTTTCTCGCGCAACGCGCGGCCTGGCACGGCCTCTAGCGGCACGATCGACCCCTGGTTCAACAGGGGAATCGTGCCGCTTTAGTGTGTGTGATGGAAAGTAGCCTTCGGGCGGACGCAGTTAAAACAGCGTGCCGTTAGCCTGACTTTCGACGATCGCCGCCGCTGGAATCGACCAGTCGATCGGGGCGAAACCGTGGTGCGTGAGAAAGCGATTGGCTTCCCCAAAGTGGCCACAGCCCAGAAAACCCCGATGTGCGGATAACGGTGAAGGATGCGGTGCTTCCAATACAAGATGATGCGCGTGCTGCATCAGCAATGCGCGTTTTGCTTGCGCATGGGCACCCCATAGCAGAAACACCAACGGCGTCGGGCTTGCACCGAGCCGGGCGATCAAGGCATCGGTGCAGCGCTCCCAGCCGTGCTTCGCATGGCTGCCGGCATTGGCTTTTTCGACTGTCAGGACCGTGTTCAACAGCAGCACGCCTTGGCGCGCCCAATGATCTAGGCAACCATGCGTAGGGGGGGGGTGGCCAAACTCCGCGCTGATTTCCTTGCAGATATTGCGCAGCGATGGTGGAGGCCGGACGCCTGGTGGCACCGAGAAGGCCAGTCCGTGCGCCTGTGGAATGCCATGGTCTTCACCGTGGTACGGGTCCTGCCCGAGAATGACCACGCGGACGTGATCGGCATCCATTAACGTCAAAGCCCGGAATGGGTCGGCCGGGTAGATCGTCTTGCCGGCTGCCCGCTCACCATCGACGAATTGGCAGAGCCGCGGATAGGTGTCACTGGCCAGGAAATCCGTCAGGCAGGCACGCCAGCCGTCAGGCAGCGCGTCGAAATGCCGCGCGAGCGGTGTCTGGTCGAGATGGTCGTGCGTCATACAGCACCACCTTGTGCCGAACCCGGAGTCGCGTTGCCACTGGACGATACGGGTAGCGCCTGCCGTGCCTTGAACAAGGCATAGCCGCGTGCTGCTTTCGACGTATCGTCCGCGCGCAAGTCTGGAAAGGTTGCACGCAATGTGTTCGCAAAGTCGACTAACGCCGTTTCTCTTTCCTCGTCACTACCGTCACCGCCTTGCAACTCGAGCTCCAGCTCTTCAATCGCTAGCGAGGCGCTATCGGCGTGCGGCGCATCGTTGCGTTCATCCGGTACGAAAACCTTGCCAAGATCCAGCGCCACTTCGATATCGGCATGGTGATGCCGAATAGGCCAAACGGTCCGATCGAAGTCCGTACGGAACACCGGGATCAGTGCGATGCCCGCATCGTGGAATGCCTGCAGCGTGGTCAGCGCCGCAGGGTCATCGCAGGCGGTGCGCAATGCTTCCAGATCCAAGCTGGGGCCGGCCACCGGCATTTCCCATTCGCCGCGGGCATGCAGGCCACTGACCGACTTGCCTGCGGTTTTCAACGTTTGCAACCAGCCGTGCGGCGACAAGCGCAAGCGCAATGCGATCTTGCCGCGTGCCAGATCCAGTGCCGGCGTGTCGTAATAGATATTCCGCAACGCAAAGGTGGATGCCCTGCCGCTGCTGCCCACACGCTTGTCGCCTGCGCGCGCGCCGGGGGCGACGGCGGATGCCCTTTGCTGTAACCATTGCGTCAGTGCTTGCGGTGTCGTACCGCCAAGCGCCAACTTCATTTCCTTTTCGATGGCCATCCCGCATGTTGTCCTGTCAGCTTTGCGATGTGAAGAACAGTCGAGCCATTTCCTCACCGGGCTCCGGCGCGCGCATGAATGCCTCGCCGACCAGGAATCCGGGCACGCCGCCGTGACGCAGCACTGCCACGTCGTCGTGGTTCGCAATGCCCGATTCCGTGATGACGAACCGGTCTTCCGGAAGATCGGCCAGCATATCCAGCGTCGTGCGCAGCGACACGTCGAACGTGCGCAGATCACGGTTGTTGATGCCCAGCAGGGGTGTTTTCAAGGTCAATGCCGCGGCGAGTTCGTCACGACCATGAATTTCGACCAGGACTGCAAGGCCGAGTGACAACGCCAGCGCTTCGAGATCGCGCATTACTTCCGGCGTCAGGATCGCGGCGATCAACAGGATGCAGTCGGCACCCATCGCCTTTGCTTCGTACACCTGATACGGATCGACGATGAAGTCCTTGCGCAATATCGGCAATGCGCAAGCTTCGCGTGCCTCCTCTAGATAGGGCACGCCGCCCTGGAAGAATTGCACATCGGTCAGCACGGACAAGCAGGCGGCGCCATGCGCGGCATACGAGCGGGCGATATCGGCGGGCACGAAGTGCTCGCGGATCACGCCTTTCGACGGGCTGGCCTTCTTCACCTCGGCGATGATCGCGGACAGGCCGGCTGCGCGTTTTGCGCGCAACGCACCAACGAAGTCGCGCGCATCGGCGGCATCGCGGGACTCGGCGCGCAAGCGCAGTGCCGCGAGCGGTTCCGCCAACTGCGCGGTGGCGATTTCCTGGCGTTTGACAGCGACAATTTTCTCGAGAATATTCGACATTTTTTCTTATCCTTTGCAGAATTGGGTAAAGTCCACCAGGTCCTGGACCTTGCGTTGGGCCGCGCCGCTCGACAAGGCGTCACGCGCACGATCGATTCCCTCGGCAATCGACGCAGCGAGGCCGGACGCGTACAGCGCCGCGCCGGCGTTGAGCAAGACGATGTCGCGCGCGGCCCCAGGCATATCGCCGAGAGCCTGGCGCAACATCGCTTGCGATTCGGTTGCGCTGCCAACGCGGATCGATCGATTCGACGTCATCTGGAGGCCGAAATCCTCCGGATGAATTTCGTATTCTCGCACCTCGTCGTCAATCAATTCGCCTACCAGGGTCGGCGCGCCAAGCGAAATTTCGTCCATGCCGTCACGGCTATGTACCACGAGGACATGCCTTGCGCCAAGGCGTTGCATGACGCGCACCTGGATACCCACCAGGTCTTGATGGAACACACCCATCAACTGGTTCGGTGCGTCGGCGGGGTTGGTCAACGGTCCCAGTATATTGAAAATCGTTCGGACACCCAGTGCCTTGCGCACTGGCGCGATATTCTTCATCGCGGGATGGTGATTCGGAGCGAACATGAAACCGATGCCGGTAGCGGCAATCGATTGTGCTACCTGCGACGGGGTCAGGTGCAAATTGACTCCCAATGCTTCGAGCACATCGGCACTGCCTGACGTGCTCGATACGCTGCGGTTCCCATGCTTCGCGACCTTCGCACCTGCGGCCGCGACCACGAACATGGACGCGGTCGAGATATTGAACGTGTGTACCCCGTCACCACCGGTACCGACGATATCGACGAAATGCGTCTTGTCGTCCACCGGAACGTGGAGCGCCAATTCACGCATCACGGTGGCCGCCGCCGTGATTTCGCCGATCGTTTCTTTCTTCACACGCAGGCCCGTCAGCAGGGCCGCGCACATTTCCGGCGCGATTTCACCGCGCATGATCAGGCGCATCAGATGCACCATTTCGTCGAAGAACAACTCGCGGTGTTCGATGGTCCGTTGCAGGGCTTCTTGCGGACTGATAGGGGTAGCGTGGGAGACGTCGTTCATGCCGATATCGGTTGCGGATGCGTAAGAGAGGGATGTCGCCAGCGATGCATGCCCGGGCGCCTATTGCCCGGGGGACCCGCGATTCAGCGCTGGACGAAGTTGCGTAACAGCGCATGCCCGTGTTCGCTGAGAATCGACTCCGGATGAAATTGGACGCCTTCCACCGGCAGCGTCTTATGACGTACGCCCATGATCTCGCCATCGGCGGTTTCCGCGCTGATGGTCAGGCAATCCGGCAACGTCTCGCGTTCGATCGCCAGCGAGTGATACCGGGTGACGATGAAACGCTTTGGCAGGGCGGTAAAGACGCCTTGCTGATCGGTTTCGATCTCGCTGACCTTGCCGTGCATCACTGTCTTGGCGCGAATCACCTTGCCGCCAAACGCTTCGCCGATGGCTTGATGGCCCAGGCAGACGCCGAGGATCGGCAGCTTGCCGGCAAATTCATGTAGTACTTGCAATGTCACGCCGGCATGTTGCGGATCGCTTGGTCCGGGAGACAGGCAGATCTGGTCGGGTGCCATCTTGGCAATGTCGCCAGGCGTGATTTCATCGTTGCGCACCGTTCGCACGTCCACGCCCAGCTCACCGAAATACTGCACGAGGTTGTACGTAAAAGAATCGTAGTTGTCGATCATCAGCAGCATGTCAGTACTCCCCGTCCAATCCGTCCTGCACCCGTTCGGCCGCGCGCAGCACGGCGCGCGCCTTGTTCTCCGTTTCCTGCCATTCGGATTCCGCCACCGAGTCCGCGACCACGCCGGCCGCTGCCTGCACGTACAGGTTGCCGTCCTTGATGATGCCGGTGCGAATCGCGATAGCAAGATCCATTTCGCCGGAAAAGGACAAATAGCCCACGGCGCCCCCGTAGAGACCGCGCTTGACTGGTTCCAGTTCGTCGATCAATTCCATGGCGCGCACTTTCGGCGCACCGCTCAGCGTACCGGCCGGAAACGTTGCGCGTAACACATCGAGGTTCGACAGACCCGGTTTCAACGTTCCTTCCACCGCGCTTACGATATGCTGCACATGGGAGTATTTTTCGATTTGCATCTTGTCCACGACCTGCACCGATCCGGTCTGCGCAATACGGCCGACGTCGTTACGGGCTAGATCGATCAGCATGACGTGTTCGGCGATTTCCTTCGGATCGGCGAGCAGTTCGGTGGCCAACTGTGCATCGGCCTCCGGCGTCGCGCCACGTGGCCGTGTGCCTGCCAGCGGACGAATCGTCACGATCCGTTCATCATTACGCGGTTCCTGGCGCACCAGTATTTCCGGCGACGCGCCCACGACATGGAATTCGCCGAAGTTGTAGTAATACATATAGGGTGAGGGATTCAGCGACCGTAGCGCGCGATACAGCGACAGCGGCGCGTCGCGGAACGGTTTCACCAGGCGCTGTCCCACCTGTACCTGCATCAATTCGCCTGCCTCGATCTGCTCCTTTGCGCGATGCACGGCGGCGAGATAGTCCGGCTTTGCGAATTCGCGATGGATAGCGGTCCGTACCGACGCCGACGTCACCGGTGGCTGCACCGGTTCGCGCAGGCGGTCGCGCAATTCGCGCAGGCGCCGCCGGCCGTTGGCATACGCTTCCGGCCGTGCCGGGTCGACATGAATGATCAGGTAGAGCTTGCCCGCGAGATTATCGATGACCGCGACTTCCTCGGTGAGCAGCAGCAGGATGTCCGGCATGTCCAGCGGATCCGACGTCGGCGCCGAGTGCGCGAGCTTGCGTTCCATGTAACGCACCGCGTCGTATGCGAAATAGCCTGCCAATCCGCCGACGAAGCGCGGTAGGCCAGGTCGCGGGGCAACGTTGAACCGCTGCTGGAACGTGGCGATGAAGTCGAGTGGGTTTTCCGTAGACGTCTCGACCACTTGGCCGTCGGTCACCACCTCGACGTTCGCGCCGTGGGTGCGCAGTAACGTGCGTGCTGGCAAGCCAACGAACGAGTAACGGCCGAAGCGTTCGCCTCCGACGACCGATTCGAGCAGATAGGAATTCGCGCCATGTCGTTCGCGCTGTGCCAGTTTCAGATAGACGGACAGGGGTGTTTCCAGGTCGGCGAGTGCTTCAGCGACCATCGGAATGCGGTTATAGCCTGCGGCGGCCAAGGATTGGAATTCGATTTCAGTCATGGTTTCAGGTCTCTTTGTCCGGCATCGCCGCACACTCGCGCCCGCCCGGATGCGGCGGTTCCGGGATGGCAGCAACAAAGTGGTGCGGCGATGACGCTTCGGTCGGACGCGAGGCAGCATGCAAGGCGCGGACGCGGTGCGACGACACGAGGTGCAGGCCACAACAGGCGAGCATGGTGTGCGTCAGATCACGCATCCGGCGCGGATACACCTCGGGAGGGTAACGGCAGGGGAACACGCTCCGAAACCTCGGCGCGCTGTCGGGGAACACGACTGGTCCGCGCTGCACCAGAAACAACGTGTTACTCGACAACCCAGGGCACGATACCTTTACCGACGTGTTGCTACGCTAGCTCCGCGTACCGGCCTATAGCCGGCGGCAACGTCAAGATACAGCAAAGGGGACAGCAAAAAACGGAAGCTGAAGCAGGGGGTGCTTCAGCAGCCTCGGGGCGAAATCACCAAGACAAGCGACGCCAGGGCCAGGCCCCCCGGTCAATGCCGCCATGACTCCGTTTTTTGTTCAGAAACATTGCAATCGATCGAAAATGTTCGAATCGTCGAAAAAACGCCCGGATGATGTACCAAGCGTCGTCTATATCGCCAGGGCAAGCAACGAAGCACTCGCCCACCAATCAGTTTATTGCATCGACTTCGCCTACTCGATAAGGTATTACCCCTTGTCAGCGAACTTGATGGGAAGCGAATCCCAGTAGGCGCGCGGCTTCGAGCAGCGTTGAAACTATAGCATCGGTCGCCAGTTCCTGCACGGGTTTCCCGTGGTTATAGCCATACGGCACGGTCATGCTCGAGATGCCCGCGGCACGTGCCGCATGGAGGTCGTTCTCCGAGTCGCCGATGGCAACAGTCTGCGTCGGCGTCGTGGCAAGCTGCTCGCAGGCGGTCAGCATGGGGAGCGGGTCCGGCTTTTTACGCGCCACGGTATCGCCACCGATGACGACCGGAAAAAACGACAGCAGGTCGTGACGTGCCAGCAGGCCCCGCGCAAACCGTTCGGGCTTGTTCGTGACACAGGCGAGGGCGAGCCCGAGCGACCTCAGCGCCGTCAATCCGGATACAACGTCCGGGTAAAGCCGCGCGTACATACCGTTGATCTGCTCGTAACCCTCATGATAGGCGGTCAATGCGATGTCGAAGCAAGCGCGTGCCTCTCCCTCTGGCAGGCGTGCGGCCAGCACGTCGCGAATCAGCTTTTCAGTGCCTTTGCCGATATAACGCACCACCTCCTCGCGCGTGACTTGTTCCAGTGGGGTGGGAAGCGCGCGCAACATGATATTGAGCGCTGCGGTGAAATCGTCCGCGGTATCAGCGAGCGTGCCGTCGAGGTCTACGATGGCCGCGCGCACCGGTCGATCGAGAAAGCGGGCACCGTGGTCACGCGATGCTGATGATTGATCGGTCATGATTATCGCGTCATGGGGTGGCATGGGCGGCTACCTCTTCGGACTGCGTGGCGAGCGCCGCGCGCATTTCCTCGATGACCGCCGCATAGTTCGATTGCCCAAAAATCGCTGATCCGGCAACAAAAGTGTCGGCGCCGGCCGCGGCGATCTCACCGATATTGCCGCTTTTCACGCCGCCATCCACTTCCAGTCGGATCGTGCGTCCTGTTCGTGCCGTGTACGTATCGATTCGCGCGCGGGCCTCACGCAGCTTGTTCAGCGCTTCGGGAATAAAGGATTGGCCGCCAAAACCCGGATTGACCGACATGATCAGGATCAGGTCGATCTTGTCCATTACGTGGTCGAGATAAGACAGCGACGTGGCGGGATTGAAAACGAGGCCCGCCGTGCAACCGTGTTCGCGAATCAGGCCGAGGGTTCGATCAATATGTTCGGACGCCTCGGGGTGGAAACTGATGTTATTCGCACCGGCCTTGGCGAAGGCGGGCACCAGCGCATCCACCGGTTTCACCATCAGGTGCACGTCGATGGGAGCCGACGTATGTGGGCGCAGTGCCTCGCAAAACATCGGTCCCATCGTCAGGTTCGGCACGTAATGATTGTCCATCACATCGAAATGTATCCAGTCCGCGCCTGCGGCCACGACATTGCGGACTTCCTCGCCCAGGCGGGCGAAGTCGGCTGACAGGATACTGGGGGCGATCACATAGTCTTTCATGATGATGGGTGGGGAAGCTCGATCCGTGATTGAAACGCACGCGCCCGGTCTCAGACGGGGCTTGGCGGCGGCCCTGGTGTGGCGCCGCGGCTTGGACCGGCGGTGGGCGCACGCCGGGCGTCGCGTGCTGCGCGTACCATTGTATTTCCTATAGACGTTATTCTACCGAATCGGCATCTAAGCGACGCGCACAAGGCATTCAAGCCATCCGGCGCGATATGGTGTCGCGCGTTTGTGGAGAACGTTCGCCGGATCGCCGATCGATGCGCGGCTACGAGTTGCGGTTGACCGGTGCATGCCTCAGAATGTCCGGCGACCCGTTCGTCGCCTGCATATGTCGGCGGCCTGGGGCCTTGCGGGTTGCCCGCTGTCGTTTTCAGTCGGTGACCGCGCCCTTTACCTCCTTTGCCAATATTCCGCCGAATGAGCCAGTATCAGATGACGGTGACGGTGTCGCCGCGCTTTTTGCCGGACCAGTCCGAGCCGTCGCAACGGCAATTTGCGTTTGCCTACACGATCACGATTCGCAATACGGGCAGCGTTGCATCGCAGTTGATCGCCCGACACTGGATCATTTCCGATGCGAATGGCGACGTTCAGGAGGTCAAGGGTCTGGGCGTGGTGGGTAGCCAGCCATTGTTGGCGCCGGGCCAGCAATTCGAGTACACCAGTTGGGCCATGATCGCGACGCCGATCGGTACGATGCGCGGTTCGTTCTTCTGCGTGGCTGAGGACGGCGAACGTTTCGATGCGCCTGTAGCGGAATTTACCCTCGCGATGCCGCGAACCCTCCATTGAAGAACGGCGAACGGTTGATGATGGGTGTGTCGGGTGCGCTGCGGCGCGTTTCTTTGTGGCGTGGTGTTGCCGGTATGACAATGCATACGGCAGGCGCTTCGATGGCTTGCCTGGTTGCTGTGTTACTGGCGGCATGTTCCTCGGGGCCGTCGCCGTCCGTCCGTGGTTCTGCGCCTGACGCCGGTTACGCCACGCGTGGAACCTTGTCGCCGCTGTCCATGCCGAGTGTGTCGGACATCATTTCGGCGGATCGGCTGACGCCGGTTGGCTGGGACGCCGTGCAGGGTTGGCAGACGGATTCCTTGCTGGGCGCAACGGCATCGTTACGACAGAGCTGCCTGCGGTTGCGAACCTTGCCGGACTGGCGGACCGCCTGCGCAGCCGCCCAGCAGCTCGACGAGTTGGACGAGAGTGCTACCCGTGCCTATTTCCAGCAATATTTCCAGCCCTATCAATTAGCCAATCGGAATGGCACCGTGGATGGCCTGATCACCGGCTACTACGAGCCGTTGCTGCACGGCTCCCGTGTGAAGCGGGCGCCGTATCTGTATCCGCTCTATCGCTGGCCGATGGGGGTGCGTCGTGGTGCGCCATTGCCTGCGCGACCTGCATTGGAGCGTGCGGGCGTGTTGGAAGGAAACGAACTGGTCTATGTTGACGATCCGATCGAAGCGTTTTTCCTGCAAGTACAGGGGTCTGGACGTGTCGTCATGGACGATGGATCAGTCATGCGCGTGGGATTTGGCGGCACGAACAACCAGCCGTACGAGTCTATCGGCAGTTGGCTGCTGCGCAATCGTGAAATTACCCCGTCCCAGGCAACCATGCAGGGCATCAAGGCCTGGGCGCGGGCGAATCCTTCACGCGTACCCGCCTTGCTGGATGTGAACCCGCGTTTTGTCTTCTTCAAGGAAATGCCGCCGATCGTCGGCGACGATGCTGACGGGCCATTGGGCGCGCTGGGCGTGCCGTTGACGCCGGAGCGTTCGATTGCGGTGGACCCAACGTCTATTCCGCTGGGCGTGCCGGTGTTCCTGTCGACAACGCGCCCGTTTAGCGACACACCATTGAACCGGTTGGTATTTGCCCAGGACACGGGTTCGGCGATTCGTGGCGGCGTGCGGGCGGATTACTTCTGGGGGCATGGTGATGACGCCGGCGACCTGGCGGGACGCATGAAACAATCCGGCCTAATGTGGCTGCTCCTGCCGAAGCGTTAGCCGGTTCATTTTGCTGGCGTGTGACAAATGTCACAAAAGTACTTGCAGGTTTGCTGGGTGTGTCCTATTATTCGGCTCCCGGCTGCAGACAAGGCGAAGCGTTTGTTGTGGTGGTGGGGCGGTGGTGAGAGAAGGTACTTGGTTTGAAGGGTCTTTTCTTGTTGCTGGTGTGGGTAGGCTTGGTCTGCAGGTGCTGAGGCTGGGTGGT
>Ga0308167_1000759_pt1 | contig 48236 bp, 38 predicted proteins | sample PhyCR1_2_FD_202138 | JGI IMG/M metagenome (GOLD analysis project Ga0308167, IMG submission 202138) | Phyllosphere microbial communities from UC Gill Tract Community Farm, Albany, California, United States - DLSLRC.R1 | ecosystem: Host-associated > Plants > Phyllosphere > Unclassified | place... | reverse complement strand
CGCGTTCCTGGTGGCGCAGCTCGGTGACGTCGCGGCAGAGCACGACGGCACCCACGCGCTCGCCCTTGTCGCGGAGCGGGATGGCACGCAGCGAGACCGTCACGCCTCGCGCCTCGATGTCCGTGCGCCACGGCGCCCGCCCCGTGACGACGAGCGGGAGCGACTCGTCGATGACGAGCTTGCCCTGGAGCAGCCCGGTCGTCACCTCGGCCAGCGACTCGCCCTCGAGCTCGCCGGCGAAGCCCATCCGGTTGAACGCCGACAGGCCGTTCGGGCTCGCGAAGGTGACCATGCCGTCGACGTCGAGGCGGAGCAGGCCGTCGGAGGCGCGGGGCGCGCCTCGGCGAGGTCCGGTCGGTGCGCCGAGATCGGGGAAGTCCCCCGCGGCGATCATCGCGAACAGGTCGTTGCTGCACTGGTTGAACGTGAGCTCCTGACGGCTCGGCGTGCGCGCCTCGCTCAGGTTCGTGTGTCGCGTGATCACCGCGATGGGCGCCTCCGTCACGTCGGGCCGGCTCGCGCCGAGCCGGCGGAGGACGGGCACGGCCCGGACGCGGGTGGGTGTCTCCTCGTACCAGTCGGGCGCCGCCGAGTCGACGATGCGCGTCGTCTCGAAGGCCTGCTGGATCTGGGAGCGCCACTCGGGGCGCACCTCCTGGCCGACGAAGTCGCGGTAGAAGAGCGTGGCCGAGCTCGAGGGCCGCGCGTGGGCGACGGCCACGTAGCTGTCGGTGTCCGTGGGGACCCACAGCACCATGTCGGCGAAGGCGAGGTCGGCGAGGAGCTGCCAGTCGCCGACCAGCAGGTGCAGCCACTCGACATCGGCCTCGCTGGAGCGGCCCTGGGCGAGAACGAGATCACTGAGCGTCGACACCCGCCCAGTCTAGGTCGACCTCCGGCGACCGCCGGCCGTGCCCGTGCGCCCACCCCGTGCCCACGACTTCTCCACAGCGGCGGCAGGTCGGGACAGACCCGTCTGCACATGTCATATGTTGAACGCCACACCACCGACGAAAGTCCGAGCCTCATGACTCCCCCTCTCGCCCTCCTGTCGTCCGAGCCCGACGAGCCACGCGGGCTGGACGAGCCCGAACGACGGAGGGAAGCGCCTCACCGTCCCGCCGAGCTGTTCCTCGTCGAGCCGCTCCCCGCAGAGCCGCTCCGCCCAGAGTCGCTCCCCCCTGAACGGACGGCTCCGCCCGAGCCGGAGCTCGACCCCGGCCTGGCCGCCGAGGGCCTCGCACGGTCGGTCCTCGAGGTGCTCGCCGGCGCTCGTGACCTCCAGCAGCTGACCCGATGGGTCACGGCCGAGGTCCATGCCGTCCTGCGCGCTCGGGTGCAGCTGTCCACCCGGGCGCGCTCCGTGCTCGCCGACCGACCCGTCCGCCCCGTCCTCCGGATCGGCACGGTGAAGGTCGCCCGCCCCGTGCCCGGCGTCGCCGAGACGGTCGTCGTCGTGCACGGCCGGGGTCGCGCGCGGGCCGTCGCGATCCGGCTCGAGGCCGTCGGCGGTCGCTGGAGGGCGAGCGCGCTGCACATCCTGTGAGGAGCACCGCCTCAGACGAGCGCTGTCTCTCACCGGCACAGCCCCTGACCGGCACGGTCCTCGACCGCCCCGAGGCGGCGAGCCGATCCGCAGACGGCGACGGGGCCGCCCACCGGAGGTGAGCGGCCCCGTCAGGGTCGTGTCGGCACGGACGTGCCGGCGGCGTCAGCCGTTCTTCTTGCCCGCCGCGCGACGCTCCGCGCGGTTGACGGGCGAGCCGGTCGCCTCGCCGCCCTGCGCCTGGCCGAAGGCCCCGCGGGCAGCCGGCTTGGACGTGGTGGTCGCCTGGGCGGCCGCGACCTCAGGATCGTCGCCGCGCTCGGCGTCGTCCTGGGCCTTCTGCGCCTTGGCCGTCGCGGCCTGCTCGAGGCGCCCCCGCTGGTCACGGACCTCGACCTCGCCCGCGATGTTGGGGGCGGAGTACTCGAGCTTCGGCTGCTGCTTCTCGCCGTCGAGGCCCTTGGCAGCGATGACGGGGGTCTCCGCCGCGCCGACCTGCGACTGCACCTCGACCTCGAGGTTGAACAGGAACCCGACCGACTCCTCGCGGATCTGGCCCATCATGCTCTGGAAGAGCGCGTAGCCCTCGCGCTGGTACTCGACCAGCGGGTCGCGCTGCGCCATGGCCCTCAGGCCGATGCCGTCCTTGAGGTAGTCCATCTCGTACAGGTGGTCGCGCCAGCGACGGTCGATGACCGACAGCACGACGCGACGCTCGAGCTCGCGCATCGCGGGCTCCCCCAGCGTCTCCTCACGGACCCCGTAGGCGACCTTGGCGTCGGAGAGGATCTCCTGGCCGAGGAAGTCGCGCGTCGCCTTGCCCTTCGAGCCCGCCTCGGTGATGACCTCGTCGATGGTGATCGAGATGGGCCACAGGGTCCGCAGCTCGGTCCAGAGGGCGTCGAGGTCCCAGTCGTCGGGGCTGCCCTCCCCCGTGTGCTGGTCGATGATCTCGTTGACGACGTCCTCGAGGAACCGCTGCGAGCGGTCCTGCAGGTCGTCACCCTCGAGGATGTGTCGACGGTCGCCGTAGATGGCCTCGCGCTGACGGTTCAGGACGTCGTCGTACTTGAGGACGTTCTTGCGGATCTCGGCGTTGCGCGACTCGACCTGCGACTGGGCCGAGCGGATGGCGCGGCCGACGATCTTGTTCTCGATCGCGAGGTCGTCCGGCACGTTGCCGCGGCCCATCAGCGACTCGGCGGCGCCCGAGTTGAACAGGCGCATCAGGTCGTCCGTGAGGGACAGGTAGAACCGGCTCTCGCCGGGGTCGCCCTGTCGGCCGCTGCGTCCGCGCAGCTGGTTGTCGATGCGACGCGACTCGTGGCGCTCCGTGCCGAGCACGTAGAGGCCGCCGGCCTCGATGACCTTCTCGGCCTCGGTGGCGACCTCGGCCTTCTTGGCCGCGAAGACGTCGTCCCAGGCGGCCTCGTACTCGTCGGGCGTGTCGGAGGGGCTGAGGCCCTTCGTGTTCATCTCCGCGACGGCGAGGAACTCGGCGTTGCCGCCCAGCATGATGTCGGTGCCTCGACCGGCCATGTTCGTCGCGACCGTGACCGAGCCGAAGCGACCGGCCTGCGCGACGATCGCCGCCTCCCTGGCGTGGTTCTTGGCGTTCAGCACCTCGTGCTTGACGCCGCGCTTCGCGAGGAGGCGCGACAGGTACTCGCTCTTCTCGACGCTCGTGGTGCCGACGAGCACGGGCTGGCCCTTCTCGTGGCGCTCGACGATGTCCTCGGCGACCTGCTCGAACTTCGCGGTCTCGTTCTTGTAGACGAGGTCGGTCTGGTCGATGCGCTGCATCGACTTGTTCGTCGGGATGGGGACGACGCCGAGCTTGTAGGTGCTCATGAACTCGGCGGCCTCGGTCTCGGCCGTTCCCGTCATGCCCGACAGCTTCTTGTAGAGGCGGAAGTAGTTCTGCAGGGTGACGGTCGCGAGCGTCTGGTTCTCCGCCTTGACCTCCACCCCCTCCTTGGCCTCGATGGCCTGGTGGATGCCCTCGTTGTAGCGGCGACCGCTGAGGATGCGACCGGTGTGCTCGTCGACGATGAGCACCTCGCCGTTGATCACGACGTAGTCCTTGTCGCGCTTGAAGAGGGCGCTCGCCTTGATGGAGTTGTTGAGGAACGAGATGAGGGGCGTGTTGGCCGACTCGTAGAGGTTGTCGATGCCGAGGTAGTCCTCGACCTTCTCGATGCCGGGCTCGAGCACGCCGACGGTGCGCTTCTTCTCGTCGACCTCGTAGTCGGTGCCGGCGACGAGGCGCTTCGAGATAGTCGCGAACTCGGCGAACCAGCGGTTGGCCTCGCCCGAGGCGGGCCCCGAGATGATGAGGGGCGTCCTCGCCTCGTCGATGAGGATCGAGTCGACCTCGTCGACCACGGCGAAGAAGTGGCCGCGCTGGACCATGTCCTGCGACTGCCACGCCATGTTGTCGCGCAGGTAGTCGAAGCCGAACTCGTTGTTCGTGCCGTAGGTGATGTCGGCCGCGTACTGCTCGCGGCGCTCGGCCGGCGTCTGCCCGGCCAGGATGCAGCCGGTCGTCATGCCGAGGGCACGGAACACACGGCCCATCAGCTCGGACTGGTAGCTCGCGAGGAAGTCGTTGACGGTGATGACGTGGACGCCGCGGGAGGCGATCGCGTTGAGGTAGGCGGCGGTCGTGGCGACGAGCGTCTTGCCCTCACCGGTCTTCATCTCGGCGATGTTGCCGAGGTGGAGGGCCGCGCCGCCCATCAGCTGGACGTCGAAGTGGCGCATGCCGAGGGTCCGCTTGGCTGCCTCCCGGACGGCCGCGAAGGCCTCGGGCAGCAGGTCGTCGAGCGACTCTCCGCCCGCGTAGCGCTCGCGCAGCTCGACGGTCTCGTTCTTGAGCTCGTCGTCGGTGAGCGTCGTGAAGTCGTCCTCGAGCTCGTTGACGGCCGAGGCGTACGCCTTGAGCCTGCGGAGTGTGCGCCCTTCACCGACGCGGAGGACCTTCTCTAGGACGTTGGCCAACGGATGCTCCCTGGTTCTGGACGTGTCCGCCCCCTCGCGGGACGATCACGGAATGGTGACAAGACTAGCGGCCACAGCCCTGGGAGGAGGAGGGAGGACCGGCGTGGTCCTCCCTTCCTCCCCCGGGGGCGTGGCCGCGTGGTCCGACGCCGCGGCGGGACGTCGGGTGCGTCCGGGGCGTCAGCCGGTGAAGCCCGCCTTCAGGGCCGTCGCCGCCTCCTGCAGCTCAGGAGCGCTCTGGTCGAGGCCGATGACGCCGTAGTCCCACCCCTTGCGGCGGTACACGACGCTCGGGCGATCGGTCTCGGAGTCGATGAAGAGGTAGAAGTCGTGACCCACGAGCTCCATGTAGTACAGGGCGTCGTCGACGGTCATCGGCGTCGACGCGAAGACCTTCTTGCGGATGACGACGGGCGTGTAGACCTCGTCCTCCTCCTCGGCCACCTCGCCCTGCACCGTCGGGACGCTGCCCGTGCGGACCGCGTCGAGGGTCTCGGCCGCCGCGGGGACCACCCCGAGGGTGCTGAAGTCGGCGCTCGAGGCCTCCTGCAGCGACGTGGGCCTGTGCTGGCCCCGGTGCACCTTCTTGCGGTCCTTGGCCCGGCGTATCCGCTCGAGCAGCCGCGCGACCGCGAGGTCGAAGGCGACGTACTTGTCGCCTCCCGTCGACTCGGCCCGCACGAGGGGGCCCGGGCCGATGAGGGTGAGCTCGACGCGGTCGTCGCCGGCCTGGCCGCTCGCCTTCTCGTTGTGGCGCGAGACCTTGATCTCGAGCGCCAGAGCCTTGGTGGCGAGCTGAGCCACCTTGTCGGCCTTGTCAGTGGCGTAGTCGCGGAAACGATCGGTGATGCCGACGTTTCGACCCGTGACGGAAATTTCCATGACGACCTCCTATGGCTATCGACGTGCCGCCTGTCAGCCAGGCGGATGTCCTTTCACGCCTTTGCCCCACCGTAGCCAGGTCGACGCCTCCCTGTCACCTCCCGTCCACCTGCGCGTCGCCCCTGAGGCGGCTGCGGGACCGGCGCAGGGGCGTCACGACGCGGCACGCGCGGCGAGCGGCGTCGACGCGAGGCAGACCGCGGCGACCACCTCGGCGCCCGCGTCCTCGAGGGCCCTCCGCGCCTCCTGCACGGTGCTCCCCGTCGTGAGGACGTCGTCGAGGACGACCACCCGGCGGCCCGTCAGGTCGACCCGACAGCGCAGGCTGCCCTGTCGGGCCCGGGCGCGCTGTTCACGGTCGAGGCGCTTCTGGGACGACGAGCGGCCGGGGCGGACGACGAGGACGCCCGCGGACGCGGAGACCCCTGCGGCACGGGCGAGGGTCGTCACCGGGTCCCATCCCCGTCGCCGCCGCCCCGACGGGGACGGGGGCACGGCGACCAGTGCCGTCGGCGGGGCACCCGGGGGCAGGGCGACGTCCACCGCGGCGCGCAGGGCCGGGCCGAGGTCCGCCGCGAGCCTCAGCCGGCCCCGTTGCTTGTACGCCAGGACCGCCTCGCGGACCTCGAACTCGTACCGGAGCGCCGTGACGACGCGGAGGCCGGCGAGGACCGTCTCGACGGGCCGGGGACGCAGGAGGCGGCGGCAGCTGCCGCAGACCTCGACGTCGGGTGCGCCGCAGCCGGCGCAGCTGACGGGCGACACGGCGGCCAGGGCGCCCCGGAGGGCCGCGGCGAGGGCAGGACGGAGGACGAGCGGCACCTGCACAGCCTGGCGGCGTCGCCAGGCCGTCCCGGGCCGGACGGGCCACGGTCGTGGACGGCGTCACGCGGACCTCGACCGGGGAGGGACGACGCCCCCGGCCGGCCGCTCAGCGCTGGGTCGCGAGCAGGTCCGCCACGACGCCCGTGTCCTGCCAGCTGCTCCCCCGGGGCTCGAGCACCGACCCCTCCGCCGTCAGCACGCGCAGGCTGGACGGCCCGTTCCCGCCGACGATGGTCGTGGCGCTCCCCGAGGGCTGCCCCGATCCCGCCGACGCCCCGCCCACCTCGGCGAGCGAGACGAGCGAGCCCTCTCCCGTGTCGGTCAGGGAGGCGACGGTCAGCTGGTCGGCCCACGTCGCGTCGACGGGGCGGCCCGTCGGCGCCGCCAGCTCGACCGGCGGGCCGAGCGCCGTCGGCACGCCGCGGGAGTCGCGCAGCAGGGCGACGACCAGGAGGCGGGACTCGCCCTGGTCGTCGAGCAGCACGAGCGCCCTGGCGCCGTCCCGCGACACCCGGAACGAGACGACGGCCGATCCGGCGGGCAGCGTGGACGTGACGGCGTGGGGCACCCCGTCCGCACCGGTGGCCGTGACGGCCCGGGCGTCGTCGACCGGCACCGACCAGACCCAGCCGGCGTCGTCGAGGGTCGGCGGGGCGAGCCCCGCGCGTCCGTCGACGAGCAGGCTCGAGCCGTCCGCCCCCACGCGGAGGGCACCGCGGTCCGTCCCGACGACGACGACGGACAGGTCCGCGGACGCCTCGGCCGAGGTCGGGGCCAGGGCGCCGACGACGGGGCCCAGCCCGGGCAGGGGGCTGACCGACGACCGGGAGGCGAACCCGAGGACACCGTCGGCGACGACCAGGGGCCGCGCGTCGACCGTGGGGTCGCGCAGGGGGGCCGCCCCGCCCAGGTCGGGCACGTCGAGGACGGTCGACTCGACGCTCAGGTCGACCGCCGTGATCGTCGAGAGCGTCGAGAAGCTCGCCAGGAGCTGGGCCTGCATGCGCGCGCGGGCGGTGTCCGAGGCCGAGAGGGCGTCGCTCGTGAGGTCGACCCTGGCGGTGCCGTCGTCGACGGTGATCGCGGTGAGCGAGAGCTGCGTGCCCTCGGGGAACGCGGAGACCACCGCGCCCTGCAGCCAGGTCGACGGCCCGTCGAGGAGCGCCGAGGCGATGCGCGTGCTCGTCGACGACCGGGCGAGGAACCACCGCTGGTCGGGCACGAGGTACCGGAACGACGGGTCGTAGAAGTAGACCGCGTGCGCCCGGAAGATGGACTGGAACGTGGCGGGGTTCAGCACCGTGCCGTCCGGGGCGTCGCTGATCCGCCACTGGCCGTCCTCCTGCACGAACGAGTAGCCGAGGCTCGTCGGCACCGAGGTGGTGGCGGGGACGTAGTGGCCGCCGCCGTCGAGGGTGGCCGTCGCCGTGAACGCGTACTCGAGCTCGTCCTCGCCGACGCGCGTCGTGGCGCCGCCGCCGGGCCGGACGGTGACGCTCGCGCGTGCGTCCCAGGCGTCGGCGAACCCGGCCGAGAGGTACTCGCGCGCGACCGCGTAGTTGTCCTGCGGGCCCGTGCCCGCCGAGATGAAGTCCCGGAGGATGCGCTCCTGCGAGCTGTCGGCCACCGGGCCCTTCGGCGTGTACACGACGTCGCTCGGGACGTCGGCGGTGATGGGGTCGCCCTCCTGCACCGGGCCGCTGTCGGGGATGGAGGCGCAGCCCGTGAGCACCGTCGCCACGAGGACGACGCCGGCCGCGAGGGCGCGCAGGCGGTCACGGCCTCGCACGGCGCACCTCCTCGTGGCCGTCCGGCACCGGTCGGGTCGCCGTCGCCTCGGGGAGTGCGCCCGCCCAGGGCTCCGAACCGTGCTCGGCCAGGTCGTCCGCGTCGCGCGGCACGACGGCCAGGGGCGAGGAGGTGGTGGCCGCGCCCGCCACGCGGGGCAGCGTCACGACGAACCGGCTGCCCTCGCCGAGCCTCGACCACACCTCGAGGCGACCACCGTGCAGGACGGCGTCCTCGAGGCTGATCGCGAGCCCGAGGCCGGTGCCGCCGATCGTCCGGCGACGGGACGGGTCGGCCCGCCAGAACCGGTCGAAGACGCGCTCGACGTCGCCCTGGCGCATGCCGACCCCGTGGTCGCGCACGGCGACGGCGACGGACTCGGCGTCGCTGTCGACCTCGACCTCGATGGGCCTGCCCTCGCCGTGCTCGATGGCGTTGCCGAGCAGGTTGCGCAGGATGCGGCGCAGCCGTCGCGGATCGACCTCGGCCTCGAGGAACCCGCCCCGCGCGTCGATGACGACCACGCTGCCGGCCTCGGCGGCCAGCGGCTCGAACTCGGCCACGCCGTCCTCCACGAGCGTCGCCACGACGGTGCTCTCGACGTCGAGCTCGACGGCGCCCGCGTCGAAGCGCGAGATCTCGAGCAGGTCGGCCAGCAGCAGCTCGAAGCGGTCGACCTGCGTGTGCAGCAGCTCGGCCGTGCGCGCCGTGGACGGGGTGAACGAGCCGCGCTGGTCGTAGAGCACGTCCCCGGCGAGGCGGATCGTCGTGAGCGGGGTGCGCAGCTCGTGCGACACGTCGCTGACGAACCGCTGCTGCACCCGCGACAGCTCGGCGAGCTGCGAGATCTGCCGCTGCATCCCGTCGGCCATCCCGTTGAACGAGCGACCCAGGGTGGCGACGACGTCCTGGCCCTTCTCGGGGATGCGCTGGTCGAGGTCGCCCGCCGCGATGGCCTGGCTCGTCTCGGCCGCGACGCGCACCGGCCGGACGACCGTCCGGGCGACGACGTAGGTGATGACGCCGATCAGGACGACGAGCGCGAGGGAGCCGAGCGCGAGGGTGCGCTGCATCAGCGCCAGCGTCGTCGCGGCGTCGCTGAGGTCGTAGACGAGGTAGAGCTCGTACTGGCCCGCCGTCGGGACCTGGAGGGTGCTGCCGACGACGATGCCGGGCACGGACCCTCCGTCCGCCCGGGGCAGGGCGACGGGCTGCATCGACAGCGCCCCGGTGTCGGAGGCCACGCGCTCGCGGAGCTCCGGCGTCAGCTCGGCGCCGGGGAAGTCGGGGCTCGCGATGTCCTGCACGGTCTGCGCGGTCGACTGCCCCGGCGTCCTCAGGATGGCGATGCTCGTGCCGCCCGGGCTCGACGTCGAGCCGAGGATGGTGCTCTGGGCCTCGTTCTGCAGGGAGTCGAGCTCGACCTGGTCGGCGTCCTCCGTGGCCGTCGCCGAGTCGAAGATCGACTGGGCGAGGATCGTCGCGCGCTGGGACTCGGACTGCACCTGGTCCCGGCGCTGGTCGTACAGGTTCGCGCTGATGCTGACCGAGATGGACGTGGCGATGATCGACGCGCCGACCCCGGCGAGCACGACGGTGAGGGCGACCGTGCGGAACTCGAGCGAGCGACGCCACGCCGACAGGAGGCGCGGGCCGACGTCTCGCCAGGCGCCGCGGCGTCGCCACCAGGCAGCGGGGCCGAGCACGCCGCCGACGGCGCCCCGCCAGCCCGCGTCGTCGCCCTGCCCGGCCACGACGGGCTGCTAGGCCCCGCCGCCGGCGCGGTAGCCGACGCCGCGGACGGTCGTGACGATGCGCGGGGCGTCCGGGTCGTGCTCGACCTTCGCCCGCAGCCGCTGCACGTGGACGTTCACCAGTCGCGTGTCGGCCTTGTAGTGGTAGCCCCAGACCTGCTCCAGGAGCATCTCGCGGGTGAAGACCTGCTGCGGCTTGGACGCGAGGGCCAGCAGCAGCTCGAACTCGAGGGGCGTCAGGGCGATGACCGCGTCGCCGCGACGCACCTCGTGCGCCGCCACGTCCAGTCGGAGGTCGCCGACCGTGAGCACGTCGTTGGTGGGCTCGGTCGGGGGACGCAGCCGCGTCCTGATCCGCGCCACCAGTTCTTTCGGGTTGAAGGGCTTGACGACGTAGTCGTCGGCGCCGCTCTCGAGCCCGCGGACCACGTCGACCGTGTCGCCCTTCGCCGTCAGCATGATGATCGGCACGCCGCTCTCGGCCCGGATCGCCCGGCACACCTCGAGGCCGTCCTTGCCCGGCAGCATGAGGTCGAGCAGCACCAGGTCGGGCGAGGCGTCGCGGAACGCGGCGAGCGCCCCGTCGCCGTCGGCGCAGAAGTGCGGCTCGAACTCGTCGGCCCGGAGCACGATGCCGATCATCTCGGCGAGCGCGGGGTCGTCGTCCACCACCAGGATGCGCGGGGTCATGGTCTCCGTCTTCGGCTGGGCCGCTCGGGTCGCGGCACGTCGACCCAGATTAGTGCAGGAGGCGCGGATCGGCGGCGAAGGAGGCGCAGGTCGGCTGGCACGCCCGCCCCGCCTGTGGAAACATGGGCCCACGAGCGAGGACGACCTCGCCCGCGGACCACCGGGGGAAGCCATGACCGATCCGAACGACTGGGCGGCCCCGGGGGCGCAGGACGCGCCCCGCTGGGGCGAGCGGGTCCCGTCCGCGCCTCCCGCTCCCCCGTCGGCTCCGACCGCCGGCCCGGGGCAGCAGCCGTCGGCCTCCGGGCAGCAGGCCGCGCAGCAGCCGTCGGCCTACGGGCAGCAGGCCGCGCAGCAGCCGTACGGCGGTCCCGGTGCGTGGACGCCGCCTCCTCGTCCGGGTCTGCTCCCCCTCCGTCCGTTCACGTTCGGCGAGATCCTCTCCGCGTCGTTCCAGGTGTTCCGGCGCAACCCGCGCACCACCTTCGGCACCGCCCTGCTCGCGCAGGTCGTGCTGCTCGTCGTGACCGTGGGTGCCGCCGGGGGCAGCGCCTTCTTCGCGTTCTCCCGCGTCGAGTCGGCCCTGCCCGAGGACCGCGACGCGGTGGCGGCGGGGGCCGTCGCCACGGTCGTGCTCGCGACGCTCGTCCCCGTGCTGCTCACGGTGGTCGTCAGCGCCCTGCTGCAGGGGCTCTTCGTGCTCGAGACCTCTCGTCAGCTGCTCGGCGAGCGCCTCCGGCTGGGCGGTCTCTGGACCCTGGCCCGCGGGCGGATCGGCGCGCTGACGGGCTGGTCGGCCCTGCTCACGCTCGCCTACCTGGTCGCCGCCGGCCTCGTGGTCGGCGTCGTGGCGATCGGCGTCGTCGTCGGCACGGGTCCGAGCATCGGCGTCGGCATCGGGGTGGGCGTGCTCCTCGGCCTCGGCCTGCTGGTGCTCGGCGTCTGGCTCACCATCAAACTCAGCCTCGTGCCGAGCGCCCTCATGCTCGAGCGCATGCCCCTGCGGGCGGCGGTGGCTCGGTCGTGGTCGCTCGTCCGCGGCTCGTTCTGGCGCACCTTCGGCGTCGTCGCCCTCGTCTTCGTGATGATCCAGATCGCGACGCAGGTCGTCACGGCGCCGTTCTCCCTGCTGTTCGGCGTCTTCGGCAGCCTCATCTCGCCCACCGGCGACGTCGACGGCAGCGCGATCGCGGTCGCGGCCGTCGCCTACGTCCTCACCATCGCCGTCAGCGCCGTCGTCACGGCCATCGGCTCCGTCGTCCAGGCCGCCTCCGTCGGCCTCGTCTACGTCGACCGCCGGATGCGGACCGAGGGGCTCGACCTCGAGCTGGTGCGCCACGTCGAGGCCCGCGGCCGCGGCCAGGTCGACCTGCCCGATCCGTGGCGCTCCCCGCAGCAGCAGCAGCAGCCCGGGCAGCAGTTCCCCGGGCACCACCCGCAGCAGCCGGGCCAGCAGCACGGCCCCGACGGCCAGGGCGGGGCACCTCTGCAGTGACGCCGACGACCGTGCTGGCCGCCGCCCCTCTCGACCCCGACCCCGACGAGGCGCGCCGGCTCTTGCTGCGCGAGCTCACGGGTCGTGACTACGTCGCGGCCCAGCCGACCTGGCTCGACCGCGCGGCCGACGCCTTCTGGAACTGGCTGAACGGCATCCGCTTCGGCGGGGTCGAGGGCGCGCCCGCCGTGGCCCTCGTGGTGCTGCTCGTCGTCGTGGTCGTCGTCCTCGTGGTGGTGCTCGCGGTCTACGGGGTCCCCCGGCTGAACCGGCGCTCGACGCGCGGACCCGAGCTCTTCGGCGAGGGCGACGACCGGGACGCGGACCGCCTCCGCCGGGCCGCGGCCGAGGCGGCGGCCGCAGGCGACCTCGTGCTCGCCGTCACCGAGTCGTTCCGTGCGCTGGCGCGCGGCCTCGTCGAGCGCGACGTCCTCTCGACGACGCCCGGCACGACCGCCCGGGCGGTCGGCGCCCGGGCAGGGCAGGTGTTCCCCGGCCTTGCCGACCGCCTGGCCGCGGCCGCCGACAGCTTCGACGGCGTGCGCTACCTCGACCGGCCCGGCTCCGAGGCCGCCTGGCGCGAGATCAGCGCGCTCGACCTCGAGCTCGAGCGACTCGCCCCCGTGGCCGCCTCGTGACGGCGACGACGCCGACGGTGCGCGCCTCCGCGCGTCGGGCGCGGCCCTGGGTCGCGCTGGCCGTCCTCGCGCTGCTCGGTGCCGTCGCGGCGGTGCTCCTCAGCGGCTCGGGCGCGACGGGAGGCCGGGCGCTCGGCCCCGAGAACCCCGCGCCGGCCGGGACGAAGGCCCTCGTCGAGGTCCTCCGCGACGAGGGCGTGTCCGTCCGCGTCGTGTCGTCGCTCGACCAGGCCCGGCAGGCCGCCGCACGTCCCGACACCACCGTGGTCGTCGACGACGCGGGCTCGTACCTCGTCGCCGACCAGTGGAGCGAGCTCGGCGACGCCGCGACCTCGCTCGTGCTCCTCGCCCCGGGTGCCGCGGCGCTGGACGCGGTCGCCCCCGGCGTCTCCGCGGTCGCCGAGGTCGCCGACGGGGTCCGTGACCTGGGCTGCGACGTGCCCTCGCTGTCGCAGGTCGAGCGGGTCCACGCCGCCGGCCTCGCGTACTCCGCCGCGGGCGTCGACCCCGGTGCCGACGTCGACGTGACGACCTGCGTCCGTGATCCCGACACGGACGGCTCCGGGCTCGTCGTGCTCGACGACGGCGACCGCCGCGTCACGGTCGTCGGCACGACCACGGCGCTGACGAACGGCACGATCGCCACGGCGGGTGCGGACGACGCCGCCTACGCCCTCGCCCTGCTCGGGCAGTCCGACCAGCTCGTCTGGTACCTCCCCGGCGTCGACGACGTGCCCGAGGGCGCCGGCACCCTCGCGACGCTCACGCCGAGCTGGGTCACGCCCGTGCTGCTCCTGCTCACCGCGACCGCGGTCGCGGCGATGGTCTGGCGGGGTCGCCGGCTCGGACCCCTCGTGGTCGAGCGCATGCCCGTCGTCGTCCGCGCGTCCGAGACGACGGAGGGGCGGGCGAGGCTCTACGAGCGCTCCGGCCAGCGACGGCACGCCCTCGACCAGCTGCGCATCGGGTCGCTCGGCCGCCTCTCCCGCCTGACGGGCCTCTCATCCACGTCGTCGGTGGACGAGGTGATCGACCGGGTCGCCGGCCTGGTCGGGGCCGATCCCCGCGGGCTCCGGCACGTGCTCGTCGACGCCGACCCCGCCGACGACGCCGAGCTCGTGCGCCTCAGCGACAGCCTGCTCGACCTCGAGCGGGCGACGGCCAGGGCGGCGGCTCCCTCGTGACCGGCGCCGCGCCTCCTCGTCCGCCGGCCGGCCCCGAGCCGGCCTCGCTCCTGACCGCCTCCACCGCCCCTCGCCCTGCGACCACCACCGGGAGAACCGCCGCATGACCACCGAGCTCCAGCAGACCTTCGCCCGCGTACGCACCGAGGTCGGCAAGGCCGTCGTCGCCCAGGACGGCGCCGTCACCGGCCTGATCGTCACCCTGCTCGCCCAGGGCCACGCCCTGCTCGAGGGGGTGCCCGGCGTCGCCAAGACGCTGCTCGTCCGCGCCCTCAGCCACGCCACCTCGCTCGAGACGAACCGCGTGCAGTTCACCCCCGACCTGATGCCCGGAGACATCACCGGCTCGCTCGTCTACGACGCCAAGGCCGGCGAGTTCGAGTTCCGGCCCGGTCCCGTCTTCACCAACATCCTCCTGGCCGACGAGATCAACAGGACGCCCCCCAAGACGCAGTCGGCGCTGCTCGAGGCCATGGAGGAGCGGCAGGTGTCGGTCGACGGCGTCTCGCGCCCGCTGCCGCAGCCGTTCCTCGTCGCCGCGACGATGAACCCGGTCGAGTACGAGGGCACCTACACGCTGCCCGAGGCGCAGCTCGACCGGTTCCTGATGAAGCTGACCCTCGACCTGCCGCCCCGCGACGCCGAGGTCGAGGTGCTCACGCGCCACGCCGCCGGCTTCTCGCCGCGCGACCTGCGCGCCGCGGGCGTGACGCCCGTGCTCGGGCCGGCGGAGCTCGCGCAGGCACAGGCGGAGGTCGGCCTGGTCGGCGCCTCGCCCGACGTGCTCGCGTACGTCGTCGACCTGGCCCGTGCCACCCGCGAGAGCGCGTCCGTCAAGATCGGCGTCAGCCCCCGCGGCTCCACCGCCCTGCTGTCGGCGAGCAAGGCCTGGGCCTGGCTGACCGGCTTCGACCGCATCACTCCCGACCACGTCCAGGCCATGGCCCTGCCCGTGCTGCGCCACCGCCTGCAGCTGCGACCGGAGGCCGAGCTCGAGGGCGTCGACGCCGACGCCGTGCTGCGCTCGGTGCTGCAGCAGGTGCGGGTCCCGATCTGATCATGGCCGTCACCGGATGGTTCGTCGCGCTCGTGGCGCTCGGCGTCGTGCCGATCGTGGCGACGGGGAGCGCCTGGGCGCTCGTGGGCTGGCTCGTGCTCGTGCTCGCCCTCGGGGCGCTGGACGTCGCGCTGGCCGCCTCGCCGCGCCTCCTGCGGATCCGTCGTGAGCTGCCCGGCCCTGTCCGCCTCGGAGAGACGACCTCGGCCGAGCTGGTCGTGGTCAACGAGGGGCGCCGCACGCTGCGCGGCGTCGTCCGGGACGCCTGGCAGCCGTCGGCCGGCGCCGCGGTCACGCGCCGAGCCCTCGTCGTCCGGCCCGGTCGTGCCTGGCGCGCCACGACGACGCTCACCCCGTTCCGCCGGGGCGAACGGCGCGCCGAGGAGGTGACGGTCCGGTCGATCGGACCGCTCCGCCTCGCGGGTCGCCAGGCCGGGCATGCCGTCCCCGGCGTCGTGCGCGTGCTGCCGCGCTTCTCGTCCCGCCGTCACCTGCCGTCCCGACTCGCCCGCCTGCGCGAGCTCGACGGGCGCACCAGCGTCATGATCCGCGGGCAGGGCACCGAGTTCGACAGCCTGCGCGAGTACGTCCGCGGCGACGACGTGCGCTCGATCGACTGGCGGGCGACGGCCCGACGCAGCGACCTGGTCGTCCGCACGTGGCGCCCCGAGCGCGACCGACGCGTCGTGATCGTGGTCGACAGCGGCCGCACCTCGGCTGCGCGCATCGACGACGAGCCGCGGCTCGACACCGCGTTCGAGTCCGCCCTGCTGCTCGGCGCGCTGGCGTCGCGCGCGGGCGACCACGTCGACCTCGTCGTCGTCGACCGCCGCGTGCGGGGACGCGTGCAGGGCGCGACCGGCGCCGCCCTGCTGTCGACCATGGTCGAGACGATGGCCCCGATCGAGCCGGAGCTCGTCGAGACCGACTGGTCGACCGTGCCTGCCCTCGTGCGCTCCGTGACCACCCAGCGCTCGCTCGTCGTGCTCGTCACGCCCGTCGACTCCCCCGGCTCGGCCCGCAGCCTGCTCGCCGCCGTGCCCCAGCTGAGCCGGCGCCACCTCGTCGTCGTGGCGTCGGTCACCGACCCCGACCTCGCCGTGGCCGCCGTGACCCGGACGAATCGCGACGAGGTCTACCGCGCGGCCGCCGCCGAGCGCGCCCGGCTCGACGTGGCGCGCGTGGCCGCCGCCCTCGGCCAGGTGGGCGCGGACGTCGTGTCGGGCTCGCCCGCCGACCTCCCGCCGGCGCTCGCCGACCGGTACCTCGCCTACAAGGCCGCCGGCCGGCTCTGACCCGCGCCGCCCCTCCTCATTCAGGAACTCCTGTCCTGATCCGCGCGACGGGGGGAGGCGGGGTCCTGATCCGTGCACGACTCAGGACCCGGTGTGCCCGAGTTCCTGAGTCCTGGTGACCTGGACGGGCCCAGATCCGGCTCGCCGTCAGCCGGCACAGCGCCCTCCGCTCGCCGTCAGCCGGCACAGCGCCCGCCGCTCGCCGTCAGCCGGCACAGCGCCCTCCGCTCGCCGTCAGCCGGCGACGAGCTCCGTCGCCCCGGCCTCGAACTCGTCGAGGTCGCCGGTCTGGCCCGAGCGGTGCGCGCGTCCGCCCAGCACCCATTGGTACGCGAGGAACCCGGCCAGCGCGACCGTGCCGATGCCGATCTTGATCGGCCACGGCCAGTCCTGGCGCGTGACGAAGCCCTCGATCACGCCCGACACGAGCAGGGCGAGCATGAGCCCCACGGCGACGGTGATGAGCGCACGGCCGTCCTGGGCGAGCGCCTGCCCCCGGGTGCGGGCGCCGGGGGCGACCCACGACCAGAAGATCATCAGCCCTGCACCGCCGGCGACGAAGATGCTGTAGAGCTCGAGCTGCCCGTGCGGGAGGATGTACAGGAAGAAGTACTCGAGGCGCCCCTGCTCGGCCATCAGGCCCGCCGAGATGCCCACGTTCATGGCGTTGTTCAGCACGACGTAGGGCACCCAGACCCCGGTGATGCCGAACGCCACGCACTGGGCGGCGATGAACGCGTTGTTCGTCCAGACCTGACCGGTGAACGACGAGGGCGCGCTCTCCGAGTAGTAGTTGACGAAGTCCTCCGTCGCGAACTGGCGACGGAACTCCTCCGAGCCGAACGACGCGAGCACCGCGGGAGAGCCGGCCGCCCAGACCGCGAACGACGTCGCCACGACGACCGTGACGAGCAGCACCGCGATCGACAGCCAACGCACCCGCCAGAGGGCGGCAGGCAACTGGGCGACGAAGAAGGTCGGCACCTGCGAGGCGAGGTTCCGCCCCGCCCCGGTGAACCGGAGCCGCGCGCGCGACAGGGTCAACGACAGCCTGTCGGCGACCACGGACGGGCCAGCGGCCGTCTGCAGCGCCGACAGCTCGGCGGCGCCCGACTGGTACAGCCGGATCAGGTCGTCGGCCTCCGGGCCGGTGAGGCGCCGACGGCGCGCCAGTGCCTCGAGTTCGGTCCACTCGTGACCGTGGGCGGCGGCGTAGGCGTCGAGATCCATTCTGCTTAGATACTAGGCATGTCCGACCCGACGATGCACCAGCCGCCGACGCCCCGGCCGGGGCGGCGCCGCGAGCACGGCCCACGCGGAAGGCGCGCCTCGCGGTCGATCTCGACGCCGACCCTGCGTGCCGACCAGGTCGACTTCTTCGACGGCGCCGACGACCAGCTCGTCACGGGCGAGGCGGTCGGCCTCGACCGCCGCCCCACCGGCTTCGTCCTCCGCGTCGCCGGTGCGCTGATCGACTACCTCACGTACGTCGTCGTGCTCGTGGGCCTCGTGCTGCTGGTCGTCTCGCTCAACGACCGCGGCGCCGTGGACGACGCGACGGCCCAGGCCCTCATGGTCGCGTCGATCGTCGTCTGCCTGATCGGCCTGCCGACCGTGGTCGAGACGGCGTCGCACGGGCGGTCGCTCGGCAAGCTGGCGACGGGCGCCAGGATCGTCCGGACCGACGGAGGCGCGATCGGCCTCCGGCACGCGCTCACCCGGTCGCTCGTCGGCATGCTCGAGATCGTGATGACGACGGGAGGGCTGGCGGTCGTCGTCGCCCTCCTCAACCGGTCGTCGCGCCGCCTCGGCGACCTGATGGCCGGCACCTACAGCCGCAACGAGCGGGCGCCCCGCATGGGGCGCGTCGTGGTCCAGGTGCCGCCGCACCTCCTGGCCTGGGGCGGCGTGGCCGACGTGGCGCGGCTCCCCGATCCGCTGGCCCGTCGTGTGTCGTCGTTCCTGCAGCAGGCCCCGGCACTCCGTCCCGACAGCCGTCGCCGCATCGCCGAGTCCCTCGCCGACGAGCTCTCGCCGTTCGTCTCGCCCCTGCCCGCGACGGACCCGGAGTCGCTGCTGGCGGCCGTCTCGGCCCTCCGGCGCGAGCGCGAGGGCGTCGCCCTGGGGCGCGAGGCAGCCCTGCTGGACCGGCTCGAGCCGGCCCTCACCGGGACGGTGCGCGGGTTCCCGCGGCGCTGAAGAGCAAACGTCGTCCGCGGCCCTGACCCGGCTCCGATCCGCCGCTCCCACCCGCACGCGAGAACGCCCCCGCCCCGTCTCGACGACGGATCGGGGGCGTTCGCGCACCTGCCTCAGTAGCGGTAGTGGTCGACCTTGTAGGGCCCGTCGACGCTGACGCCGATGTACTTCGCCTGCGCGTCGGTGAGGGTCGTCAGCTCGACGCCCAGGGCGTCGAGGTGCAGCCGCGCGACCTTCTCGTCGAGGTGCTTGGGGAGCACGTAGACCTCGGTCTCGTAGTTCTCGCGGTGGGCCCACAGCTCGATCTGCGCGAGGACCTGGTTCGTGAAGGAGTTGCTCATCACGAACGAGGGGTGACCCGTGGCGTTGCCGAGGTTCATCAGGCGGCCCTCGCTGAGCACGAGCACGCTGCGACCCGTGGGGAGGCGCCACTCGTGCACCTGGGGCTTGATCTCGACGCGCTCGGCGCCGGCGAGCGACTCGAGCCCGGCCATGTCGATCTCGTTGTCGAAGTGGCCGACGTTCGCCACGATCGCGAGGTGCTTGAGCGCCAGGAGGTGGTCGACGGTCACGACGTCGAGGTTGCCGGTGCCCGTGACGAGGATGTCGACCGTCTCGACGACCGACTCCAGACGGGCGACCTGGTAGCCGTCCATCGCGGCCTGGAGGGCGTTGATCGGGTCCACCTCGCTGACGATGACGCGGGCACCCTGGCCGCGCAGCGCCTCCGCGGCGCCCTTGCCCACGTCGCCGTAGCCGGCGACGAAGGCGACCTTGCCGCCGATGAGCACGTCGGTCGCCCGCATCAGCCCGTCGGGCAGCGAGTGGCGGATGCCGTACTTGTTGTCGAACTTCGACTTCGTGACGGAGTCGTTGACGTTGATGGCGGGGAAGAGCAGCTCGCCGGCACGGGCGAGCTCGTACAGGCGGTGCACGCCCGTCGTGGTCTCTTCCGTGACGCCCTGCAGCTCGGCGCCGATGGTCGTCCAGCGGTCGGTCGACTCGGCCAGCGAGCCGCGCAGCACCTCGAGGATGACCCGCCACTCGTGGCTGTCGCCGGGGGCGTCGTCGGGCACGGCACCGGCGAGCTCGTACTCGCGGCCCTTGTGCACGAGCATCGTGGCGTCGCCGCCGTCGTCGAGGATCATGTTCGGGCCGGCGAACGAGGCGCCTGCCTCGGCGGCCTCGGCCGACCAGTCGAAGATCTGGGAGGTGCACCACCAGTACTCGTCGAGCGTCTCGCCCTTCCAGGCGAAGACGGGCACGCCCGCCGGCTGCTCGGGGGTGCCGGTCGGGCCGACGACGATCGCGGCCGCCGCCTCGTCCTGCGTGGAGAAGATGTTGCAGCTGGCCCAGCGGACCTGCGCGCCGAGGGCCGTGAGGGTCTCGATCAGCACGGCGGTCTGCACGGTCATGTGCAGCGAGCCGGCGATGCGGGCACCGGCGAGCGGCTGCGTCGCGCCGAACTCCTCACGGAGGGCCATGAGGCCGGGCATCTCGTTCTCGGCGAGCCGGAGCTGGTGTCGACCGGCCTCGGCGAGGGACAGGTCGGCGACCTTGTAGGGCAGCGTGGTCGTGTCAGTGGGCATGGGACCATTCTCGCCCACGCCGCCCCGTGTGTCGCCCAGGCTCAGGAACGCACCAGGCGGGCGATCGCGGCCGACGCCTCCGCGATCTTCGCGTCGGCCACCGCCCCGCCCTCGCGTGCCGCCTCGGCGACGCAGTGCGCGAGGTGGTCCTCGAGCAGCTGCAGGGCCACCGTCTCGAGCGCCTTCGTGGCCGCGCTCACCTGCGTGAGGACGTCGATGCAGTAGACGTCGTCCTCGACCATGCGCTGGATGCCCCGGACCTGTCCCTCGGCACGGCGGAGGCGGGTGACGATCTGCTGCTTGGACCCGCTGTAGCCGGGAGCCCCCTGCGACGCGGTGCTCGGGTCGGTGGTCACGACGCCCGGATCAGCGCCAGGACCTCGTCGCGCACCGTCTCCATGCCCGAGCGGGTCGCCGCCTCGGCGTTCAGGCGGAGCAAGGGCTCGGTGTTCGAGGGGCGGACGTTGAACCACCAGAAGCCGCCGTCCGTCGACGACCCCGACACGGTGAGGCCGTCGAGCTCGTCGAAGTCGCCCCGGCCGGTGAACGCCTCGACGACGCGGGTGTAGGCGGCGGGGACGTCGGTGACGGTCGAGTTGATCTCGCCGCTGGCCGAGTACGGCGTGTAGCGGTCGGTCAGGGTCGACAGCGGCTCGTCCTGGTGGCCCAGCTCGGCCAGCACGTGCATGGCGGCGAGCATGCCGTTGTCGGCGCCCCAGAAGTCGCGGAAGTAGTAGTGCGCCGAGTGCTCGCCGCCGAAGATCGCGCCCGTCGTGCGCATCTCGTCCTTGATGAGCGAGTGCCCGACCCGGGTACGGACGGGCACCGCCCCGGAGGCGACGATCGCCTCGGGCACGGCGCGCGAGGTGATGAGGTTGTGGATGACCGAGATGGAGGCGTCCGGCTCGACCGCCCGGACCCGGGCGATCTCGCGCACCGCGACGATCGCCGCGACGGCGGACGGGGTGACCGCGTCGCCCTTCTCGTCGACGACGAAGCAGCGGTCGGCGTCGCCGTCGAAGGCGAGCCCGAGGTCGGCGCCGTGCTCGACGACGGCGGCCTGGAGGTCGACGAGGTTGGCCGGCTCGAGCGGGTTGGCCTCGTGGTTGGGGAAGGTGCCGTCGAGCTCGAAGTACAGGGGGACGATCTCGAGGGGCAGGGCCGGGAGGCCGGCGGCGGCGCCGAGGACCGCGGGGACGGTCAGGCCGCCCATCCCGTTGCCGGCGTCGACGACCACCTTGAGGGGCCGGACGCCGGAAAGGTCGACGAGCCCGCGCAGGTGGGCGGCGTAGCCCGGCAGCGCGTCGTGCTCGCGGAGCGACCCCGGCGCCTCGACGGACGAGATGCCGTCGGCGAGGTAGGCGGCGGCCCGGTCGCGGATCGAGGACAGGCCCGTGTCGAGGCTGATCCCCTGGGCGCCTGCCCGGCTCATCTTGATCCCGTTGTAGGTCGCGGGGTTGTGGCTCGCGGTGAACATGGCCGCCGGTGAGTCGAGCGACCCCGAGGCGAAGTACGACTCGTCGGTCGAGCAGAGCCCGAGGGCGACGACGTCGGCGCCCCGCGCCTGGGCGCCGCGTGCGAACGCGGCGGCGAACGACGGGGAGGAATCGCGCATGTCGTGGCCGACGACCAGCTCGCTGCCGGCGGCGCCGACCTCGTCGGCGAACGCCGCTCCGAAGGCCTCGACGACCTCGTCCGTCAGTTGCGTCCCCACCAGGCCGCGCACGTCGTAGGTCTTGACGAAGGCGGTGAGGTCGGGGATGTTCTCAGTTGTCATGCCCCAAAACTACCTGGCGGAGGACCTGCCACCCTTGGGGGACGGACAGAGACGAGGCGTGTCGCGCACAGAGGTCGTACCCGTGCGGCTCCACCCGGTCGCTCAGGGGGCCCACGACGACCATGGAGTCCGCGTACACGTAGGTGAGCGTCGACACCGCCTCGTGGTGGCAGGCGACCTTGCTGCAGGGGCGTGGTTCCATGGACCGCCACGATACCGCCGGACTACGATGGCGAGATGCCGAGGCCACGTCGAGTCCGTGTCACCGACCGGTCCCGCCGGCGAGACCGCCACGGTCGCGGGCTCCGCTCCTCCGCCGCGGGGCCGCACCTGCCGTTCCTGCGCACGAGGGTCGAGCTCTTCGACGACCTCGTCGCCGAGACGGCCGACCACCTGCGCGAGCTGTGGCCCGACGACCTCGCCGACGTGACCTTCGAGGTCGCCGGCCTGCCTGCCGACCCCGACCCGTCCCGCGTCGAGCGCTGGCGCGTCGACCGGGTCGCCCGCAGCGTGGTCGTCTACCGGCTGCCCGTCGAGCGCCTGTCCCCCGTGCCCGAGTCGCACCGGCAGCTCGACGACGAGTGGCAGCACCGCGTCCTCGTCGAGGGCTGGGTCCTGCAGGCCGTCGGCGACCTCCTCGGCAAGGACCCGTGGGACCTCGCGCCCGACCGGTGGCGCGACCGCTGACCGTCGCGGCCTAGGGGTAGACGACCACCGGGGTCGACGCCGGGAACGCCGACGTCACCGGCGAGGACGCGATCGCCCCGGGGCCGGACCAGCTGAGGGAGGCGCGCAGCCCGTCCGCGTCGCGCAGGGTCAGCACGTCGCCGCCGGCGACCGCCACGTCGACCGTGCTGCCCGCCGGGATCGTCAGCTGCTGTTCCGCGTCACCGATCTCGACGGCCGCCGTGGTCGCCTCCGTGCCGGGGTTCGCGATCGACAGCGTCGGGCTCTCGCCCTGGGGCACCTGGACGAGCGTGTCGCCACGCAGCGCCGGGGCCGCGGCCGCCCAGGCGAGGTCGACCGCACCCTCGGCCGAGATCGTGGAGGTACGGGCACCGGCCACGACGGGGACCTGCGACATGAGGGTGGCGGTCCAGGTGCCGTCCGCGAGGCCGTCGACCGGCACGTCGGTGACGCGCCCGCCCTCGGCCCTCGTCTGGAACGTCGCGCCCGTGCCGTCGGCCGTGGAGAGGGTGATCGACACCTGCGCGTCCTCGTCGCCGGGGACGTAGACGCGGACGACGCTCTGCAGGTCGGCGGACGAGGGCTCGGTGAGCGCGCCCTCGAGCGCCGCGGAGTCGCGGACGACGATGCCCGGGACGACCACCTGGCGGGCGGGCGAGGCGGCCCCGCTGACGATGTCGACCCCGCCGGGGTCGAGGGTGCGCACGACGCTCTGCTGCATCGAGGCGACGATGCGGCCGCCCCGGCTCTGGACGTGGACGACGGGCGACACGAGGCCCGTCGCGAAGCCGGAGAGCGGGACGACCTTCTGGCTGCGGGGGGCGACGACGATCCCGTCGATGCCGGGGCCCTGCACGCGGCCGTTCTCCGCGGCGATGCCGAGGTCGACGGTCGCGTTGACGTCCGTGGGGTTGACGAGCACGACGAGCGACACGCGACCGGTCTCGGTCGAGCCTCCGACGAGCCAGGTCGAGCTCGTCGGCTCGGTGCACGGGGCGGCCGCGAAGCCCACGAGCTCGCCCTCGGAGACGACCTGGCTCTGGGCAGCCGCGACGAGCGGGACGTCGTCGCCCTCGACGGGCGTCGTCCACAGCACCGGGTCGGAGTCGCTCCCGTCCGCCCCGGCGAGAGCGGTGCTCTCGTCGTCGCCCGAGCTCGAGGCGGAGGCGACCTGCGCCCGCCCGACCGAGCTGGCCGTCGTCGCCTGCTGGCCCTCGTCGTCCGAGAGCTGGAGCAGCCCTCCGGCGCAGACGCGCTGCTGGTCGACCGCCACCGGGGCGACGAGCTGCCCCGCGGGCACGGTCTGGAGCGTCGGCAGCGGCAGGACGCCCGCGGCGCCCACGACCACGGCCGCGACGGCGAGGCCAGCCGCCCCGAGTGCGACGCGTCGGGTGCGCGCGATGATCGGTCGCTCAGTCATCTCTCTCCTCGTCGAACGTGGTGGCGGGCTGCTCCGACTCGGGCACGCCGGCCCGGGAGCGTCGGCGTCGCGGCGTCGTCGGCACGGCGAGGAGCAGGGCGGAGCCGAACACGAGGGCCCAGCTGACCAGGACGACGGGGCGGAGGGGTCCGGCGTCGTCGCGGTCGGGAGCCGCGCCCGAGGCGTCGACCCAGCGCCAGAGGAGGCCGTTGGTGGTCTCGCCGACCGGCTGGAACGACGCGGTCCCGTCCAGCGCCTCGCTCGCCCGGCGCTCGAGGGCCTGCGCGTCGTCGTCGCCGTCCGCCGCCTCGCCGAGGAGGACGAAGCCGATCCCGAGCTGGTCGAGGTCGTCGGACGGGTCGAAGCCGCTGATGCTCACGAGGTTGCCCGCGAGCACCGTGAGGTCCTCGTTGGTCGACGTCAGCCGCTGCGCGGTCGCGTCGAGGGTCGACTGGTCGTCGAGGGTCGCGCCCTGGCCGTGCTCGAGCGAGACGGCGAGGGAACCGTCCGGCTGGGGCGTGAGCACCAGGGTCCCCACTTCGGGCGACGCCTCGGCCTCGGCCGTGACGTACGCCGACAGGATGCGGCCCGAACTCGGGCGCACGTCGCCCGTGCCGAGGTAGGACGCGACCACGAGCGGGAACACGGTCGCGACGGTCACGGCGGCGACGACGACGCCCGCCGTGGGCGCCACCCGCGGCAGCCGGTCGAGGGTGACCGCGGCGGCGCCGGCGAGGCCCAGCAGGTACAGGCTCAGCCCGCTCCCGGCCCAGACCGAGGTCGTCTCACTGCCGACGCCCGAGATCGAGACGTGGGTCGCGGCGACCGCCGTGACGAAGCCGAGCAGGGCGAGCGAGAGCGCGGGCACGGCACGCCGCGCCTGGCCGACGAAGGGCGCGGCGACGGCGAGGAGGGCCAGCGGGACGAAGGCGGCCGCGACGACGACCGCCGCCGTCGAGCCGCTCACGCCGAGCCCGGCGAGCAGGGCCGTCCAGCCGTTGAGACCGGTCTCGGGCGAGGCGACGAGCAGCTGCCAGGGCGATGCGGGCTCGATGCGGGCGGGGACGCCCGGGTCGGCGACGAGCCCCCACCAGGTGCCGCGCGAGATCTGCGCGACGGCGAGCGGCACGAAGAGAACCACCGCGGGCAGAGGGACGGCGAGCATGCGGTGGATGCCCCGGGGACGGGTGGCGAGCGAGCCGAGCCAGATCACGACGAGGGCGGGCCACGACGACGGGGCGGACGCCGCGACGACCGCGAAGAGCAGGGAGGCGGTGGCCCCGGCGGCCCACGACCGGGCCGACCCGATCAGCGCCCAGATCAGGAACGGCAGTGCCACGTGTGCGACGACCGCGCCGATGTGGCCCGACTGCAGGCCGGAGAGGAGGGGCGACGAGATCGCGTAGACCGCGGCGACCACGGCGGGGGTCCACGCCCGGCTCGTGACTCGACGAGCCGCGAACCAGGCGCCGAGGGCCGAGGCCGGCAGCGCCACGAGCCAGAGCACGAGCACCGCGGTGGAGGGCGACCAGAACGTGATCGAGCCGAGCACGGCGAGCACCGCGGTGAACGGGTCGCTCGGCCCGACGAACCCGGTGCCGATCTCGTGGCGTCCCCAGCCGACGTTGTCCCAGAGCTCGGCCACCGAGGTGCTGAGCGGCAGGAGGCCCCCGCCGGTCAGCGCCGGCTGCGGGAGGAACTCGAGGAACGCCACGACGCCCACGACGGCGGCGAGCAGCACGACCCAGAGGCCGCCCGACCCGAGGAAGCTCGCCCGGGGGTCCGTCGCGTCCTCGCCGTGCGCCACGAGGGCGTCGCGGTCGCTGACTCGCCGCTCGCGGATCAGGTTGAAGGAGGCGCGCAGCGGCTCCACCGACGACCAGCTGGTCGTCCGGGTGCGCGCGAGCGTCCTCCGGGCGGGCAGCACCCGGGAACCGCCGAACGCGGCGGTCAGGGCGGTGGCGAACTCGCCCGGGACGGCCCCGGGGTTCTTGGTGAGGAGGTGCCAGACGGACCGGACGAAGGCGAGGGGCACGAGCGAGAGCCAGTGAAGGGGCAGCGCGGCGGGGGGCGAGTAGACGAGCCGACGGTGCAGCTGGGCGCCGCGGTGGAGGCGCGCGGCGCGGGCGTGCCCGCCGGGTGCCTGCCCGAAGTCCTCGGGCCGTCCGGCGCTGGACACCCGCGCGTCGGGCACGAGCACGACGCGGTGCCCCGCGAGGCGGGCACGGACGGAGAGGTCGAGGGCGGCGTCGACGTGCGGGAGGCCGGGGTCGAAGCCGCCGAGGGCCGTCCACACACTTCGGCGGACGAGCATGCCCGCGGCCGCCACGCCCAGGACGTCCTCGTGGTGGTCGTGCTGGCCCTGGTCGAGCTGGCTCTCGACGAGGGGCATCGACGCGCCGTAGCGGGTCATCGTCTCGCCGAACTCGGCGATGACGGTCGGGTCGTCGAGCCGCATCAGCTTCGGTCCGGCGACCGCGACCGACGGCGACACCTCGACCTGGGACAGGAGGCGGTCCAGCGCCTCGGGTCCGGGCACGTTGTCGTGCCCCAGGAACCACAGCCACTCGTCCGGGTCGGCGGCGCCGTCGCGAGGAGAGTCGCCGGGCCCCGAGACGCGCACGCCCTGCGCGAGTGCCTGGACGAAGGTCGTGGCGGCGGGCACGCTGGTCAGCTGTGCCGCCCCGCTGAGCGAGAGCCGGCCCGCCTCGCTGTCCTTGCCGCCCGCGTCGACCACGACCAGGGACTCCGGCGGGCGGGTCTGCCGCGACAGTGCGTCGAGGGTTCGGTCGAGGTAGGTCGCTCCACCAGGGGCGACGAGGATCGCTGTGACTCTCGGCTGCATGACCTGAGCAGCCTAGGTCGGGTGCCCCGCGCCTCCGCCGCGCCGCGCCGGTCCCTCCCTACCTGTGAGGGGCCGATGACGGCGACCGTCGGGTCGGGAGGGCGCACGACCGTCCTGAGCCCGGGACGGACGACGGCGCCCGTCCCCCGAGGGGGACGGGCGCCGTGGAGACGTCTCGGCAGCGGGTCAGGCCCGCTTGCGGAGCTTGCGGCGCTCACGCTCGGACAGGCCGCCCCAGATGCCGAAGCGCTCGTCGTTCTGCAGCGCGTACTCGAGGCACTGGGCCCGCACGTCGCACGACGCACAGATCTTCTTCGCGTCGCGGGTGGAGCCGCCCTTCTCGGGGAAGAACGCCTCGGGGTCGGTCTGGGCGCAGAGCGAGTCGACCTGCCACGACAGCTGGGCCTCGTCCTCCTCGCCGGAACGACGGACGCCGGGGACCCCCAGCAGCACCGGGTCGACGTGCCAGTCGTCGGGCACACCCGCTCGGACCGGTGCGACGAGGTCTCGGTCGTCACGGCTCTCGTCGATCGCCATGGCACATCTCCCCTCGTGTCGCTCGCTCCCTGGACGGCTGCGATGTGCCAATTACACCGGTGTAGTTCGGCCACGTCAAGTCGGACCCCATAAACCCTGCACCCCTCATCGAGGGTCAAGCGGGCTCCGGCGTGTCGGACGGGACCCGGCGAGCGCCGTCGTCGAAGTCGAGGAGGCGGCCGTCGCGTCAGGGACGCGGCGCCGCGTCCCAGGCGCTGGTCACCATCTCGAGCAGCGTGTGTCGCATCTCCCAGTCGAGGTCGCGGGCCGCCAGGGCGCCGTCGGCGACGATGCGGTCGGGGTCGCCGGGACGACGGGGGCCGACCTCGGGGGTGAAGTCCACGCCCGTGCCCGCGCGCATGGCGTCCATGATCTCGGCCACCGACACGCCGCCTCCGGAGCCCAGGTTGTAGGCGGCCTCGACCGGCTCGCCCGCGTCGAGGCGGCGCGCCGCGGCGACGTGCGAGACGGCGAGGTCGGCGACGTGCACGTAGTCGCGGACGCAGGTGCCGTCGGGGGTGTCGTAGTCGTCGCCGTTGATCCGCGGCGCCCGCCCCGCGGCGAGCGCGGCGAAGACGAGCGGGAACAGGTTGTGCGGGCTCGCGTCCCACAGATCGGGCGAGCCCGAGCCGACGACGTTGAAGTAGCGGAGGCTCGTGTGCCGGAGGCCGACGGCCGTCGCCTGGTCGCGCAGCAGCCACTCGCCGATGAGCTTGCTCTCGCCGTAGGGAGAGGCCGGCGCCTTGGGGGTGTCCTCGGTGACGACGTCCGTCGGCGGGGTGCCGTAGACCGCGGCGCTGGACGAGAAGACGACCCGGTCGACCCCGGCGTCCGCCATGGCGCCGAGGAGCACCTGCGTGCCGGTCACGTTCTGCTCGTAGGTGTGCAGCGGACGCTGCACCGAGACGCCGGCGTACTTGTACCCGGCGACGTGCACGACACCGGTCACGCCGTGGTCCGCGAGGGCTGCGGCCACCGCGTCGCGGTCGAGGATGCTGGCACGGACGAACGGCACGTCGCTCGGCACGAACGCCTCGAGGCCGGACGAGAGGTCGTCGAGGACGACGGCGTCCATGCCCGCCCCCGTGAGCTCGCGGACGACGTGGGACCCGATGTACCCGGCACCGCCGGTGACCAACCATGACATGGCGTCAGCCTAGCGAGGCGAGGAGGCGCCTCCCGGTCCGCGGCACCGCTGCGGCTGCGGCGCGGGTCAGGCGGGCGTCGCCACCCACAGCAGGCCGCCGCCGCTGACCGCGAGCCGGACCTCGTCGGGGGTCACGAAGGCGGACTCGCCGCGTGCGAGGTGGATGGTGCCGTCCTGTCCCTTGACGTCGACCTCGCCGTCGGTGACGAGCAGGATGCTCGGCCCGCCGATCTCGACGACCGCACCCGCGCCTCCTGCGCTGACCCGCAGCAAGGCGAAGCCGGTGCCCTCGGGAGCGAAGCGCTCGACCCCGCGGGCGACCTCGACGGGTCGGAGCCACGGGACGGGCAACGGGGAGAACTCGAGCACCCGCAGCAGCTCGGGCACGTCGACGTGCTTGGGGGTGAGGCCGCCGCGCAGCACGTTGTCGGAGGGCGCCATCAGCTCGATGCCGAGCCCGCCGAGGTAGGCGTGGACGTTGCCCGCCGGCAGGAACAGCGCCTCGCCGGCCCGGAGCGAGACCCGGTTGAGCAGCAGCGACACGACGACGCCGGGGTCGCCCGGGTAGAGGCGGTCGAGCTCGACGACGGTCGCGGTGCTCGGGCTCGGGTCGGCGACCTCCCTCGCCAGCTCGGCGACCGACCCGACCACTCGTCGCGACTCGTCCGAGCCGTCGAAGAGCCAGGCCAGCGTCGACTCGAGCGACGCCGCGACGCTGCCGCGGAGCGCCGAGAGGCGGCCGGTCCCCGCGTCGATCACGTCGATGTCGGCGAGGGTCTCGGCCGGGTCGCGGAAGCCGCAGAGCGCGTCGAAGCGCTCGCTGAGGGCGACGATGATCTCGGGCTTCGGGAACCGGTCCTTGTAGTTGCGGTGCGGTGCGTCCAGGGGGACGCCCGCCGCCTCCTCGCGGGCGAAGCCCTCCTCGGCCTGCTCGGGCGTCGGGTGCGCCTGGATCGACAGAGGCTGGTCGGCGGCCAGCACCTTGAGCAGGAACGGCAGCTCGGTGCGGCCCCGGCCGAGCGCCCTGGCCGGCTCGGCGGCGAACCAGTCGGCCAGGGTGTCGGCGCCGTCCACGACGGCGGGCGCCACGACGATGCTCGGCGACCCGGGGTGCGCGCCCAGCCAGAGCTCGGCCTCCGGCCTGCCCGACGGCCTGCGCCCGAGCAGCTCGGAGATCGCGGTGCGGGAGCCCCACGCGTAGTCGCGCGGGGTGTTCGTGATGGCGAGGAACATGGTTCTCCGAGCGTGTCGTGGGTCGTGCCCGTCGGGCGGCGTGCGCGGCGACCGGGAGGCCGGGCTTGGGGCCCCTCTACAAAGGGCCGAGCGCACCGGCCGGGAGGCCTTGGTCAAAACTACCAAGCTCGTTGCCGCCCCCGGCCCCCCTGCCTAGGCTCGCCGCGTCTCACCCGGGACGGCGACGCGCGGGCGTCGTCGTCGCCACCACGACACGGAGCAACGGAGCCACCTGATGTCCACACCGACCCTCACCTCGTTCACCTCGCTCGCCAGCGACTTCTACGGGTACGAAGACCTGCTCACCGACCGCGAGAAGTCGGTGCTGGCCGACCTGCGTCACTACCTCGAGACGGAGGTGAAGCCGATCGTGAACGACCACTGGGCGCGGGCGGAGTTCCCGACGAGGATCGTCAAGGGGCTCGCCGACCTCGGCATCTTCGCCCTGCCCTGGGAGGAGACGCGTCCGTTCGAGAACTCGGCCGTGTTCCGCGGCTGGGTCGCGCTCGAGCTCGCCAGGGTCGACGCGTCGGTCGCGACCTTCGTCGGCGTCCAGAACGGGCTGGCGATGGGGTCGATCAGCGTCGGGGGCTCCCCCGAGCAGCGCGCCGAGTGGCTGCCCCGGCTCGCGAGCGGCGAGCTGGTGGGCGCCTTCGGCCTCACCGAGCCCCTCTCGGGCTCCGACTCGGCCCAGGGCCTCCGCACGGTGGCCACGCGCGACGGCGACGACTGGGTGCTGAACGGCTCCAAGCGCTGGATCGGCAACGCGACCTTCAGCGACCTGACGATCATCTGGGCCAAGAGCGCCGAGGACGGCCAGGTCAAGGGCTTCATCGTCCCGACCTCGACCCCCGGCTACACGGCGACCAAGATCGAGGACAAGCAGAGCCTCCGCATCGTGCAGAACGCCGACATCGTGCTCGACGGGGTCCGGGTCCCCGAGAGCCTCCGCCTCCAGCAGGCGAACTCGTTCCGCGACACCGCCTCGGTGCTGCGGCTCACCCGGGCCGAGGTCGCCTGGGCGGCGGTCGGCAACTCGATCGGCGCCTACGAGGCTGCCCTGGCCTACGCCGGGGAGCGCATCCAGTTCGGCAAGCCGATCGCCGCGCACCAGCTCGTCCAGGACCTCCTGGTCAAGTGCATCGGCAACATCACCGCCTCCCTCGGGATGGTCGTCCGCGTGTCGCAGATGCTCGACGACGGGAAGCAGCGCGACGAGCACGCCTCGCTCGCCAAGGCCTACACGACCGCCAGGATGCGCGAGACGGTGGCGCACGCCCGGGAGGTGCTGGGCGGCAACGGGATCGTGCTCGACTACGACGTCGCGCGCCACTTCGCCGACGCCGAGGCCCTGTACAGCTACGAGGGCACGCGCGAGATGAACACGCTCATCGTCGGGCGGAGCATCACCGGCCAGGCGGCCTTCGTCTGAGCGCCGGCCCGGCGCGGGCGCGCCGTCGTCTAGCCTGGTCCGCATGACGACGACGCTCCCCGCTCGCCGTGCCGCGCCGGCGCCTCCCGAGCGTGCCCGCACGCTCTTCGCCACGCTCGTGTTCCTCGTCCTCCTGGGCGGCGACGTGCTGCGCAACGCGACGAGCTTCTGGGGCTGGGGCGTCGTCTGCGGCGTCATGGTGATCGCCGCGGCGGTCGTCGTCGTGCGGCACCCGCCGCGGGTGCGCACGCTGCCGCGCCTCCTCGTGCTCTGGCTCGCCTTCGCCGTCGTCTCGCTGGCGTGGTCGCAGTACCCGGCCGCCTCGGCCATCGGCATCGTCGCGACGCTGGCGACGACCCTCGGGGCCGTGGCCGTCACGTCGACGCTGCCCTGGCCCTCGATCGTCGTCGCCCTGGGACGGGCGCTGCGGCTGCACGTCGGGGCCTCGCTGCTCTTCGAGCTCGTCGTCGGCGTGTTCGTGCGCCGGCCGGTGTGCCCGGTCTACCTCGACTGCTCGGGCGGCGTCCCCGACGCGTTCTTCTGGTCGCGGGCCGAGCTGTTCACGGGCGGCCGCATCCAGGGGCTGCAGGGCAACAGCAACATCCTCGCGGTGTTCGCCCTCCTCGCCCTGGTGGTGACGGCCGTGCAGCTCTCCGCCGGCCAGGTGACGAAGAACGCCGGCCGGGTCGGCATCGCCGCGGCCGTCGTCGCGCTCCTGCTCACGCGATCGGCCACCACGGTCGTCTGCGCCGTCGCCGTCGCCCTGGTGCTGCTCCTCGTGACGACGCTGCGGGCGACGCCCGTCGAGAGGCGCGGCCGGGTCTACGGCGCTGCCGCCGTCCTGGCCCTGCTCGCGGCGGGACTCCTCGTGCTGGCACGCCAGCCCCTGCTCGCCCTCGCCGGCCGGAGCGGCGACCTCACCGGCCGCACGGACATCTGGGCCGCCGTGCTCGACCTCGGCGTGCAGCACCCCGTCGTCGGCTGGGGCTGGGTCAGCTACTGGATCCCCATCTCCGAGCCGTTCATCGACCTCGCCGAGCGGAACGGCGTCGTCTACCTGCAGGCGCACGACGCCTACCTCGACGTCTGGTTCCAGCTCGGCTGGGTCGGCCTCGTGCTCTTCCTGCTCGTCGTCGTCGGCGTGCTGCTGCGGGCGTGGTCGTGGGCGACGGACCGTCGCGTCCTCGGCGTGGGACGCGAGGCGGCCTGGTCCGCACTCGATCTCCTGCCCGTTCTCCTGCTGACCCACCTCCTCGTGCACGGCCTCACCGAGTCGCGACTGATCGTCGAGTGGGGCTGGGCGATCTTCGTGGTCGTCGTCGTGGTCACGCGGCGCGACGCCTACGGCTGGACGGACCGCGACCGGTGATCGACGGGCTCGGCCCGCGACGTCGCGACCCCCTGCGGCGGTACCTCTCGGCCTGGGTCGGCTTCTCCGCCGGCGGCCACTTCTCCCAGGCGCTCTCGGTCGCGATCGTGCTGTTCGCGTTCTCGACGCAGGCGATCCGCTCGGTGATGGGCTGGCCGGGCGCCGTCGCCGTGCTCGCGACGCTCCTCGTGCTCGCCGCGCTGTCGCTCTTCGGCGGTCGGCACCACGTCGAGTGGCACGGCATCCTGCCGGTGTCGCTGATCGCGCTCTTCGGCTTCATGGCGATCAGCGTGCTCTGGAGCGAGTACACCTGGGTCACCGTGGGAGGCGTCGCCTACGCCGCCGGGTTCGGGGCCCTCGGCCTCTACCTCGCGCTGGGACGGGACCTGGTGCAGGTGGTGCGTGCCGTCGGGGACGCCCTGCGCATCGTCCTCGTCACCTCGATGTCGCTCGAGGTGTTCGCCGGGCTGCTGATCGATCAGCCGATCGGGTTCCTCGGCATCCGCGGCGACCTGGCGCTCGGCGGGCCGATCCAGGGACTCGCCGGCACGCGCAACTACCTCGGGTTCCTGGCGGCGCTCGCCCTGGTCACCTTCGTGGTCGAGTTCCTGACCCGGTCGGTCCCTCGGTCGCACGCCGTCGCCTCCGCCGTGCTCGCCGCCGTGACCCTGCTGTTCGCGCGCTCGCCCGTGGCTGCGCTGGCGGTCGTGGTGCTCATCGTGGCCGGCCTCGCCCTCCGCGCCCTGCGCGAGGCGCCCGAGCACCGGCGTCCCCTGCTCCAGAGCGTGCTGGCCGTCGTGGTCGTCGTCGGCGGGGCGATCTCCTGGGCCCTCCGCGACTCGCTGCTCGCGAGCGTCGACGGCGCCTCCGACCTGAGTGCGCGGTCGCTCCTCTGGGCACGCGTCCGGAGCCTCGCCAGCGTGCACGACATCACCGGGTGGGGCTTCGTCGGCCAGTGGCCGGCCGAGATATTCCCGTTCTCCACCGTGCTGGCACCCGACGGACGTCCCTACGCGACGGCGCTGAACGCCTTCTTCGACATGTGGCTGCAGCTCGGCCTCGTGGGCGTGCTGCTGCTGGTCGTCTCGGGGACCCTCGCGCTCGTGCGGAGCTGGGCCACCGCTTCCGGCCACCCGATCGTCGCGTACGTCTGGCCGGCGCTCGTGCTCGTCCTGATCGGGGTCACCGCCCTCGCCGAGAGCTTCGTCCTCTCCGAGGGCACGCTCATGCTGTTCGTCGCGATCGCGACGATCGCGGCGCGCAAACGATCGTGGCGGTCCCGCCTGCCGCGGCTGGCGGGCCCCCCGGTCGGGTCGGACCGCTAGGCGGCCCGATCGCCGTCAGCGCTCGACGACCCAGTCAGGGCCCGGTCGGCGACCGAGCAGGGTCGCCAGGCGTCGCTGCACGCCCCAGACGGTGACGCGGGCCATGGCCTCGACGACGATCGCCTGGCTCATCTTCGACTCGCCGAGCTCGCGTTCGCGGAACTCGATGGGCACCTCCACGACGCGACCGCCGCCGTCGAGCGTGCGGAGGGTCATGTCCACCTGGAAGCAGTAGCCCTTGGAGTCGATGCTCGAGAGGTCCATCGCGGCGAGTGCGGCCCGCGTGTAGACACGGAAGCCGGCCGTGACGTCCTTGAGGCGCAGGCCCAGGGCGAGGCGGGCGTACAGGTTGCCGCCGCGGCTGAGCAGCTGGCGGGACACGGGCCAGTCCACGACGGAGCCGCCGGGCACCCACCGGCTGCCGATGACGAGGCTCGGCGTCCACGGGGCGGTCCCCGTGACCCGCGAGATCATCTCGGGCAGCGCCTCCGGCGGGTGCGAGCCGTCGGCGTCCATCTCGACGAGGACGTCGTAGTCACGGTCCAGTCCCCACCGGAAGCCGGCCACGTAGGCGGCGCCCAGGCCCTGCTTGCCGGTCCGGTGCAGCACGTGCACACGGTCGTCCGCGGCGCTCATCCGCTCGGCGAGGTCGCCGGTGCCGTCGGGGCTGCCGTCGTCGACGACGAGCACGTGGGCGGTCGGGACGGCCGCGTGGACCCGGGCGACGATGGAGGCGAGGTTGTCGATCTCGTCGTAGGTGGGGACGATGACGAGGGCCTTCGCGGCGGACGGTGAGAGCGGTTCGTGCACCGCTCGAGGGTAGTGCACCGTCACGGCTCGGCGCTGGGAGACAGGTGGCCCTGCTCGTCCCGCGGCCGACGAGCGAGGTCGACGCGGCACCTCAGGGCTGGTCGAGACGGGGCGACGCGGGCACGGCGTCGGCACCGCCGTCGTACCGACGGGCCGCCCGCCGGACGCTCCAGGCGGCGGACGCGAGGGCGGCGAGAGCCGTGGCGGCGGTGCCGGCGACCATCGACACGGCCACGGCCTCGCCGACGTCGCTCCACGGCTGCACGTAGGCGATGCCCAGGACCGCCAGGCCGACGGGCCAGACCGCGACGGCGAGTCGCTCGCGACCGAGGGCCAGGAGCGCCTGTGCGGTCACCATCGTCACGATCTGGAGCACGCACGAGACGGCCAGGAGCACCAGCTGCGACCGGGCGAGCTCGTAGCCGTCGCCGAAGAGCGACAGCACCAGCTCGCCGGTGAAGGCGACGACGACCACCCAGACCACGCCGAGCACGACGACGGCGCCGTCCCAGGCAGCGACAGATCGGACGAGGGCCGCGTACCTCCGGCGCTGCACGTCGACCGTGAACCGCGTCAGCAGCAGCGACTGGACGGCGTTGAAGAGGAAGAGGGGCACGCGCGCGATCGCGAGCGCGGCGACCAGGCTGGCCGTGTACGCGGTCGACTCGCCGGCCACGGCCGACTGCGCCAGCAGCACGCCCGCGTTGACGAACACCTGCAGGAGGAGGGAGCCGGCCGTCAGCGCCCCGAACGCCTTGAGGTCGTCCGACCACAGGCTCGACCCCGGCGAGGGCTCGTCGCCGACGTCCTGCCCTCGACGGAGGCCGCGGGCACCGATCGCCACGACGACGAGCGACGCGAGGACGGGCGCGACGACGAGCGACGCCCCGAGGACGACGGGATCGCCCGACCCGGCTGCGAGGAGGCCGAGCAGGCCGATCTTGACCAGGCCCTCGAGGGTCATCTCGAGCGCGTACAGGCCGAAGCGCCCCGTTCCGGCGAGCCACCCCCGCACGAAGAAGAGCAGGGTCGACGCGACGAGGCCGACGGCGAGCAGCAGCACGAAGGCGGCGTCCCCCGAGAACAGGAGGCGCGCGACCGGACGGGCGGCGGCGGCGAGCGCCACGAGCGAGACCGCGAGCAGCACGCCGGCGAAGAGGGCCGCGCGCGCGGTCACCACGCGACCGGACCCGCCGCTCTCGCGCTCGGCCGCGATCCCCCGGGAGAGGAGCTGCTCGACCGGCTGGAACAGGCCGACGGCGAGGCCGGCCATCATCGTCCACAGGACGGACACCGGAGCACTGGCGACGCCGCCCAGCACGTTGCCCACCAGGGCGAGGTAGAGGTAGTTGCAGGCCCCCAGCACGACGGTGCCGGCGGCCAGGCCGACCACCGGGTCACGCCGCCGGGAGGACGTCGGGGCGCCGTCGGGCGTCGCCTCCTCGTCGGGCGTCGAGGCGGTCGTCACGTCAGGAGAAGTTCGCCCGCAGGGCCGCCACGCCCTCGACCGGGTCGCCGTCGAAGATCACGGTGCCGTGCGACAGCACCACCGTGCGGTCGCACATCTTCTCGACGGTGCCGAGGTCGTGGGTGACGATGACGATCGTGCGCCCCTCCCGCTGGAACTGGGCGATCTTGTCGAGGCACTTCTTCTGGAAGGGCTCGTCGCCCACGGCCAGCACTTCGTCGATCAGCAGCACGTCGGGGTCGACGTGGATCGCGATGGCGAACGCGAGCCTGACGTACATGCCCGACGAGTAGAACTTGACCTGCGTGTCGATGAACTCGCCGATCTCGCTGAAGTCGACGATCGAGTCGAAGAAGCCGGCGATCTGCTGCTGTGTCAGCCCGAGGATCGAGCCGTTCAGGAACACGTTCTCGCGGCCGGTCAGGTCGGGGTGGAACCCGGCCCCGAGCTCGAGCAGGGCGGCGAGCTGTCCGCGACGGCGCACCTCGCCGGTCGAGGGCTGGAGGATGCCGCCGATGACCTTCAGCAGGGTGCTCTTGCCCGAGCCGTTCGCCCCGATGAGGCCGACCGTCGTGCCTGCCTCGATGTCGATGGACACGCCCCGGAGGGCCCAGAAGTCGTCCTTGTGCTTGTTGGACCGGCCGAGGTTGACTATCCGCTCCTTGAGCGACTTCTCCTTGCGGATGACGAAGCGCTTGGAGACGTCGGTCATCGTGACGACGGGGACGGAGGGTGCAGGTGCTGTGCTCACGGGTCAGATCTCCTGGGCGAAGTTGCCCTGCAGGCGGGCGAAGACCCGCTGCGCGACGAGCAGCAGGGCGAGGCCGACGACGGCGAGGACGAGGAGGCGGAAGTCGAGGTCGGCCGGGAACGGCTGGGGCGGGATGACGGTGCCGTCGGCCGTCGTCGTCGTCTCGCTCCCCGCCCGCCAGATCCCCTTCTGGAACGCGAGGATGATGTCGGTCATCGGGTTGAGCTGGTAGAGGGTCACGATCCACTCCTGGCCGCGGGCCGTGGCCCGGTCGACGACCATGCCGAACGAGTAGACGATCGGCGAGGCCCAGAAGAGGATGAGCAGGGCCACCTCGACGAGGTACTGGACGTCGCGCAGGTACACGTTGACGGCGGAGAGGAACAGGCCGAAGGCGAGACCGTAGATGACGGTGAGGACGACCGCGGCGGGCACGTAGAGCAGATCCCACGACAGCGGGAACTGACCGAGCACGAGCACCGCGGCGAGCAGCACCACGAACTGCACGACGAAGTTGAACAGGGCAGAGCCGAGGGAGGCGAGCGGGAACAGCTCGCGAGGGACGTAGACCTTCTTGATCAGCCCGGCGTTGGCGAGGATGGACGTCGTGCCGCCCGCGATGATCTCGTTGTAGAGGCCCCAGAGGGTCAGCCCGGCGAACACGTAGATCGCGAACTGCGGCACGGAGCGTGCTGCGCCGAGGACCTGGCCGACCGCGAAGTAGTAGATCGCCAGCATGGTCAGGGGGCGGATGAAGCTCCAGACGAAACCGAGCGCGCTGTCCTTGTACCGGGCCTTCAGCTCGCGACGGATCAGGAGGTCGAGCAGCGCCCGGTGCCCCCAGATGTCCCGGACGGCAGGCGCGACGCCGCTGATGAGGCCGCCCGCGGGCGCCCCCGCCTTCTCGAACGGCAGGGTCGCGATGCGACTGATCCTGGCCTGTGACTCGATGCTCATGGACTTCTCCGTGCCTGTCGCGCACGGCGGGCTGACGCCGCCCGGGTGGCGGTGCCGCGTGCGGGACGCGGCCCATTATTGCAGCCTGCCCCCTGCGAGCAGGACGAGGATCGCTCGTGCCGACGGAACGGACCAGTAGACTCGGTCCCTGGTCCAGACCAGAGAGATGTGTGAATGCCGCGCCTAACCGTCGTGATCCCCGCCTACAACAACGCCGCCTTCATCGGCGACACGATGAGGTCCGTCCTCGGACAGGACCACGACGACTTCGAGCTGATCGTCGCGGACCACGGCAGCGCTGACGACACCCTCGACGTCGTCCGCTCATTCTCGGACGACCCGCGCCTCACGGTCCTCGAGACGCCCGCGGGAGGCGGCGCCTACGCCAACTGGAAGCGCGTGACGGACGCCGCGGACGGCGAGTACCTGCGACTGGTCCCGGGCGACGACCTCCTCGCCCCGGGGACCCTCCGAGCCCAGGTCGAGGCACTGGACGCGGTACCGACCGCGGTGCTGGCGACCTCTCCGAGATCCCTCGTCGACGCGTCGGGCCGGACGATCGTGGCCCGTCGCGGGGCCTCGTGGCCCCAGCACGTGACGCCCGGAGCCGAGGCGGTCCGCCGCAGCGTCCGGGCCGGCACCAACATCTTCGGCGAGCCGTTCTGCGTCACCTTCCGCCGCAGCGCCCTCGACCGCTCGGGCGGCTGGTACCCGGCGTTCCCCTACCTCATCGACCAGGCCACGTACTGCCGCACCCTGCTGCTGGGAGACCACGTGTCGGTGCCGGCCCTGGCAGGCGGGTTCCGTCTCAGCTCGACGCAGTGGAGCGTCGCGCTCGCGGCTGAGCAGTCCGGCCAGGCGAGGGGCTTCCACGCCGAGCTGCACCGCGACCGGCCCGACGTCGTGTCGGCCGCCGACCGGCGCCTCGGCGACGTCCGAGCCCGCGTGGTCGCGCAGCTGCGTCGCCTCGTCTACGTCGTCCTGCGCCGTCGCATGCAGAACGGTCCTCGCTGATGACGACGACGGGCCGCGGGGGGACGCGGCCCGCGAGCACGATCCGGAGGCTCCTCGACCTCGCCGTGCTCCCGTACCTCGCGGCAGCGGCGGTCACCGCCGTGCTGACCGCCTACTCGCTCAAGCTGTGGCGTGCCGACTGGTCGGTGCCGTTCTGGTACGACGGCGACGCCCTCGCCGTGGCGGCCCACTTCAAGACCGTCCTCGAGACGGGGTGGTACGAGTCGCAGCCCCTTCTCGGAGCCCCGTGGGGGCAGATCTACCACGCGTTCCCGACGGCCGACAACCTGAACTTCGCCGCGGCTCGCCTCTTCACCCTGGTGCTCGGCGACTGGGCCGTGGCCATGAACGCCTACTTCGTCGTCGGCTTCGTCCTGATCGCCCTGACCAGCGTCTTCGCGCTCACGCGCATGGGCGTGTCCCGGGTGCTCAGCGTGGTCCTCGCGACGCTGTACGCCCTCGCTCCGTACCACTTCGTCCGCAACGAGAACCACCTCTGGCTCGCCTCGTACTTCATGCTGCCCCTGGCGCTCTGGGTGGTCTGGATGATCGCGACCGGACGTCCCCTCTGGCAGCGACGAGAGTCCGCCCGCAACCGCGTCGTCGGGCTCCTGACCGGTCGGGGTGCCGGCGTCTTCGTCGTCCTCGCCCTGACGTCGACGAGCTCCACCTACTACGGCTTCTTCACGATCGTCCTCGTCGCGGTCGTCGGCCTGGCGGCCTTCTGGCGCAGCCGCTCGTGGCGTGCCTTCGGAGGTGCCGTGGCCGCGGGCGTCGTGCTCGCCCTCGCCGCCGTCGCGAACATGGCCCCCGACCTGATCTGGTCCGCCCAGAACGCCTCGGACGGCGCGGGCCTCGTGCGTTCCCCCGTCGAGACCGAGTACTACTCCTTCAAGCTCACGCAGCTGCTGCTGCCCGTGCCCGGCCACCACGTGCAGGCGCTGGCCGACCTGCGCGAGTTCTACGACCGCTTCTACCCGTTCCCTTCCGAGAGCCCCGCACTCGGGATCGTGGCCGCCGTGGGCACACTGGCCCTGCTCGTCCTCGCCGTGTCCGTCCTCCTCGGTCGACGTCGTCCCTCGCCGGGCGCCTCCCCGGTCGACTCGGACGCGCACCGCACTCTCCGCGCCCTCGCGGGGCTCGTCGTCGTGTCGTTCCTCTTCGGTACCCTCGGCGGGTTCTCCAGCCTCCTCTCGCTGATCACGAGCGACCTGCGGGGCTGGAACCGCGTGCAGATCGTCATCATGTTCTTCGCCCTCGCGGCGGTCGGCCTCATCGTCGACCTCGTCCTCCGACGCGTCGTCGTCACGCTCCCCCGGCCGAGGCTCGCCGCCCCGGTGGCGACGGGGCTCGTCGCCGTCGTCCTGCTCGGCGGCGGCTGGTACGACCAGACCACGGCGGGGGCGATCCCGCTCTACCAGGACAACGCCACGGCCTTCCAGCTCGAGGACGACTTCTTCTCGGAGGTCCAGGCCGAGGTGGGCGACGGCGCGTCCGTGCTCCAGCTCCCCTACGTCGACTTCCCCGAGGCGAGCACGCCGAACGGCCTGAGCTACACCGAGACCCTCAAGCCGTACCTCCACACGACGACCGTCAACTGGTCGGCGGGGGGCATCAAGGGGCGGACCACCTCCGAGTGGCCGGACGTCATCGAGGACTACGCCCCGTCGTCGATCGTCCAGCAGCTCGCCCTGATCGACTTCGACGCGGTGCTCGTGGACCGCTCCGGCTACACCGACAACGGAGCGGAGCTGGAGGCCGGGCTGCGGGATGCGGCAGGCGCGCCCGCCCTGGAGTCGACCGGCCTGCGGTGGGCGCTGTACCTCGTCCCCGCAGACCTCCGGGCAGGTGCCGACGCACTGCCCGCTGCTGCCCGAGCGGCGCTGTCCGACGCGGTGACCGACCCGGTCGTGGCCCGCCCCGTGAACACCGACCCGGCGACCGGCGGCCGGGACGACCAGAACGGCGTCGTGCTGCAGAACGACCGGGACGAGTCCGTCTCCGGGACGCTCGTGGTCGACCTCGGGACAAGGGCGGGCGTCGACTCCGTCGTCGTCCTGGGCCCGGACGGCACTCGACGCGTCTTCACCGCGACCGACAACTCCGCCGAGGTGACCGTCCCCGTGACCGTCTCGCCCGGCACCACGACCATCACCATCCTCGGCTCGGACGACGGGGGCGCCACCGCGCTGCCCGAGTCCGCCGCCGTCGGCATCGAGAACGCAGTCGTCGTCCAGGACGCCCTGCAGGGAGAGGACCTCGTCCCGTGACGAACACCACAGCTGCCCCCACCACCACCGACCGGACGCGCCGCACGGGCCGGCCGGTCACGATCCTGGTGACGCTCCTGGTCGCCGCGGTGGCCGCCGTCGTCCACGTCGTCCTCCAGGCGAGCATGCTGTTCCGCCGGCCCGACTTCGCCTGGAGCTCGTTCCGCACGTACTTCTCCGGCGACCAGCTCTCGTACATGTCGATGGTCGTCAACGCCTACGCGGGCCGATCGGACGGACCGGAGCCCTTCACCGAGACGGGCGTCAACAACTACCCCCACCTCTGGTATGTCATCCTCGGGAACGCCGCGAGGATCCTCGGCATCAACCCGCTCCAGGCCTGGGCCGTCGGCGGCCTGTTCGTGCAGATGGTGCTCGTCGCGGTGCTGGCCGTCAGCATCGTGCTCGTGACCCGCCGCACGTGGGCCGGCCTCCTGGCCCCACTGCCGTTCGTCGTCGGCACCTTCGCGATGTACGTCGACCAGAACTGGTTCATGGGCCTCGACTCCCACGCAGTCCTCTGGGGAGCCTTCGGCGTGCTGTTCACCCTGAACGGCGAGTCCGTCGCCCTGTGCCTGAGCGGCATCGCCATGCTGCTGCTCGTGGTCGCCTGGACGCGCCTCCGTCGGAGGAGCGCCCAGATCGTGCTGACGGTGGTGGCGAGCGCGGTGCTCGGCAGTCTCGCCAACTTCCAGACCTACGCGTTCCTCGTCTCCATCTACCTCGTCGCCTTCGTCGTCGCGGTGGTCTTCCTGCTGCTCGTGCGGCGCACGTGGCTGACGGTCGTGTCCGTCGCCCTCGTCCCCGTGGTGTTCCTCGTGGGCCCGGTCTTCGCGGCCTCCGCGGGGCCCTTGGCCACGCTCCTGTTCGGCCTCCTCCCCGCCGTCCCGGGCCTCGTGGCCGGGATCGTCCGGACCCGGGGGCTCCTCGCCGTCTTCGGCGTCGTCGCGGTTGCGGCCTCGGCCCCGCAGCTCGTCGGCACCGTCGGCGGCATCCTCGGCGACGACCCGTTCCTCACCTACCGCGTGGCGAGCAGCAAGAACCTCGGGGTCGATCCCCGGGGCATCCTCGGGGCAGCCGCCCTCCTCCTGCCGCTCCTCGGCATCCTCGCGGCCGGCGTCCTGAGGCGGCGACTGCTCTGGATCGCCTACCCGGTCGGCGTCCTCGTGGCATGGGCCCTCATGGCCACGAACGACCGATGGGGCGCGAACCAGGAGCCCTACCGCTTCTGGCTCGACACGTTCCTGCTCGTCTGCGTCACGGTCCTCCCGTTCGCAGGCTCCGTCCTCGTCGGCCTCGTCGGCCGTCGGGCCGACGACGCCGTCGTCCGCGACCTGCCGCGGGGCCGTCGGTCGACGGCCGGGTCAGATCGGACCGTCGTCGAGGCCGCCTCCGACGCGGACGGCCCGGAGACGACGGTGGCGACCGGCGACCGGCGGCCGTCGGATGCGTCCCGCCGCCCCACCGCCCGTCGGACCACCGTCGTGACCTGGGCCGCGCTCGTCGCCTGCGTCCTCGTCGCAGGCGCCTCGACGGCCGACTTCGTGAAGTTCTACAACGACCCCCTGTACCAGGGGCTGATCAACTACAACACCGTTCGTGACCATGCCCTGCGGGACGCCACCGCGCCGATGGTCGCCCTCGGTCCGAGCGAAGAGACGGGTCTCCTCGTCTCCGACCCGTGCATCGAGGTGCTGGGCCTCAAGATCGTCTCGGGTGCTCCCGTGGCGCACTTCAACCTGGGCATGGCGTGGCCAGAGGACAAGCCCGCAGTCGAGCTCGTCATGCAGGAGCGGGCCGAGGGCGTGCTCGACTTCGCGCACGCCTCCGACGCGAACGTCAAGTGGGTCGTCACTGACAGCGCCTGCACCACCGCCGACTGGTCGTCGACGTACGGCGCGGGGCTGAGCGCGGTGGAGACCGCCGACTACGACCTCGGCACGGGCCCTGCCACCATCACGCTCTGGCGCGTCGAGGACTGATGGCAGACGCTCCCGCCGACAGGGCCGAGTTCCCCCCTGTGATAAAGTCACGCCCTGTGCCGAGCCCTCCTGCAGACGTCATCCAGCCTGCTCATCGGATCTCGATCGTCGTGCCCGTCTACCAGGGCGAGACGACCCTGGAACCGCTCATCGACGAGATCGTCGCGCTCTCGTCCGAGCGCCGGACCCCGGACGGACACCGACGTGTGATCTCCGAGGTGCTGCTGGTCCACGACAACGGGCCCGACGCCTCCGACGCGGTCATCCGCCGTCTCGAGGAGCAGCACGACCTCGTGCGCGGGGTGTGGCTCAGCCGCAACTTCGGACAGCACGCAGCCACGCTCGCCGGCATGGCCTCGACCGGGGGCGACTGGATCGCCACGATCGACGAGGACGGCCAGCACGACCCTGCCTACCTCGACAGCATGCTCGACACCGCGATGCGCGAGCAGGCCGCACTCGTGTACGCGCGTCCGACCAACGCGGCACCGCACGGAGTCCTCCGCAACGCGGCCTCCAAGGGCTCGAAGCTGGTGCTCCGCACGGTGTTCGGCGGCGGCGACGCGTCCGTCTTCCAGAGCTACCGGCTGATCCTCGGCGACGTGGGCCGGAGCGTCTCCGCCTTCGCCGGCTCCGGCGTCTACCTGGACGTCGCGATCGGCTGGATCACGCGCAAGGTCACGACGAGCCCCGTCGAGCTCCGTGCCGAGGGCGACCGCGCGAGCGGCTACTCGGTCCGCAAGCTGTTGTCGCACTTCTGGCGAATGGTGCTCACGTCGGGCACCCGCGGCCTGAGGCTCGTGAGCATCCTCGGCGTCGCCCTGGCCGTCATCGGCCTGCTGTTCGCCCTGTACGTGGTCATCTCCACCATCTCGGGCACCCAGCTCGCCGCCGGGTGGTCCTCGACCATCGTCGTGGTGCTCCTCTCGACCGGAGCCATCCTCTTCTCGCTCGGCATCGTGGCCGAGTACATCGGCGTCGCGGTCAACATGGCCATGGGACGCCCTTCGTACCTGATCGTCAGCGACCCGGGGCGCGGGCCGCTCGGGCGCCGGAGCAGCCGCGGGGCATGACCTCCCCCCGACAGCTCACCCGTCGGTGGATCGTCGTCGGAGCCGGCGGTCTGCTCGGCGGCGCCGTCTCGTCCCTAGTCGGCAGAGACCCTGCCGGGGAGCTCGTGCGGGTCACGGTCCCGTGGTCGGACCCCGAGAAGAGCGTCCAGGCCTTGTCGGCCCAGATCGGGGCCGTGGTGTCCTCCGGGGCGCCGTGGACCCTCCTCTGGTGTGCCGGCGCCGCCGTCGTCGCCAGCAGTCCTGAGGCACTCGCGGACGAGCGCTCGGTGATCGAGCGGTCGCTCGCGGCCGTCGCCGGTGCCCTCGCGTCCACCGGCGACGCGGGGCCGGGCTGCGTCGTGCTCGCGTCGTCGGCCGGCGGCGTGTACGCCGGCAGCAGCGAGGCCCCCTTCACGGAACTCACGCCCACAGCTCCCCTGGCGCCCTACGGCTGGAGCAAGCTCGCGGTCGAGGGTCTCTTCCGGGACTTCGCCGAGCGCACGGGCGTCCCCCTCGTCGTCGCCCGCTACTCCAACCTCTACGGCCCCGGCCAGGACACGACGAAGGCCCAGGGCCTCGTCTCGCAGCTGTGCTTGTCCCACCTCCGAGGACGCACCTCCTCCATCTACGTGCCCGGCGACACGATCCGCGACTACCTGTTCATCGACGACGCGGCGGCGTTGACCGTGGACGTGGCCCGGCGAGCGGCCGACGCCCCGTCCGGCACCGTCGTGACCAAGATCCTCGCCTCCCAGCAGGGAGTGACCATCGGGTCGCTCATCGGCGAGCTGCAGCGCATCGTGAAGCGCCGCCCGAGCATCGTCTGGGGCAGCCACTTCACAGCGGCTGTCCAGGCCCCCGACCTCCGGTTCCGGTCCGTCGTCTGGACCGACCTCGACGAACGCACCCTGACCCCGCTGCCGGCCGGCATCCACCGGACGCTCCTCGCGCTGGGGGCAGGACGATGACCGTCACGGCTGACCCGGCTCCCACGGTCAGCGTGGTGGTGCTGGCGTGGCGCCTGACCGACGAACTGGCCGCGTGCCTGGCCGGTCTCGGCGCCCAGGTCGATGCACCGTCCTTCGAGACCGTGGTCGTCGACAACGGCGCGACGGACGAGGTCCGGATGCTGCTCGCCGGCCGCGACGACGTCGTCGTCGTCACGCTCGACCACAACGCCGGCTTCGGCGGCGGGTGCGACGCGGGCGTCGCGGCAGCCAGGGGCCGGTCGGTCGTGTTCCTCAACGACGACGCGTCTCCCCGACCCGGCTGGCTCGCCGCCCTCGCCGCACGGGCCGCGCAGGACGACCACCCCGTCGCGGTCGGGAGCCTGCTCATCGACCCGGACGGCGCGGTGCAGGAGGCCGGCAGCCGCCTCCTCGCCGACGGGGGCACGGCACAGCACGGTCGGGGGCTCACCCTCGAGGCGGCTACCTCGGCAGGCCTGCTCGAGACCCGCGCCGTCGACTACTGCTCGGCAGCGGCGCTCTGGGTCGACGTCGACGCGTTCCGGCGGGTCGGCGGCTTCGACGAGGCCTTCTTCCCCGCTTACTACGAGGACGCCGACCTGCAGCTCCGCCTCCGGCTCGGCGGACGACGAGTCGTGGTCGAGCCCGCGGCGGTCGTCGACCACCTCTCCGGTGGGTCCACCGGGTCGTTCCCGCACTACCGGGAGTTCCTCGGGCTGCGCAACGGCGACCTGTTCCGTCGCCGGTGGGCGGACACGCTGGCCTCGGCCGCTGCGAGGGACGCGCCCGCCGACCAGGTCGGGGACGTCCGCGCCCCCGACCTCGCCGTCGGTCCCGACGACCACGCGGTGGCGTCCCTCCCCGCGCTCGCCGACCGGTACGTCGAGTGGCTCACGGCCAGGCTGGACGCGGTGGAGGCACGGGAGGAGCACTTGGCGCACGACTTCGCCGCGCTGCAGCACCACCACCACGAGGCGCTCCAGCGCCTCCACGCCACCACGCAGCACGTCGTGCACCTCGAGGAGGCCGCCGCGCGGCCCCTCACCGTGCGGCAGCGCCTGTCAGGACGCGGCGGCGACCACGGCGGCTGATGCGTCGGGCTGCGGCGCCTCGCCGCCCGTGACGACGCCCCAGAGCTCGGAGGCGTAGTCGTCCCAGGTGGGACGGGGCAGGCCGGCGGTGAGCGCCACGAGCTCGGCGTGCAGCGAGTCGTCGACGAGGAGGCGTTCCATGGCCTCCGCGATCGCCCGCGGGTCGTGGGGGTCGACGACGAGTGCGCCGTGGCCCTCGCCCAGCTCGCGCATGCTGCCGAAGTCCGACGTGATGACGGGGACGCCGCTGGCCAGGGACTCGACGACGGGGAGCCCGAAGCCTTCGTTGACGCTGCAGAACACGGTGAGCCGCGCCTGTCGGTAGAGGCTCCAGACGACCTCGTCGTCGACGCCCGAGAGCATCGACACGGACCTGCCCTTCCGACGGAGGGTCGCCACCATGTGCTGGAACTCGTGGTCGCCCCACGCGTTCCCGCCGACGAGGACGAGCGTGAACTCGTGCCCTCGCCGCCAGTTGAGCTCGGCTGCGGTGAGCAGCGCCAGGTGGTTCTTCCTCGGCTCGTGGCTCCCGACGGAGAGGACGACCGGCGCCCCGGTCAGGCCGAGCTGCTGCGCCACGGATCGCATGGTCTCGTCGTCGACCACGCCGACCTGCGCGGGCAACGACACGGTCTCGATGAGCGGGGGCTCGAGACCGGCCCCCGGGAGCATGGCGGCCCAGCCGGAGTACTCGGTGTGCGCGGCACTCGAGATGGGCGCGACGGCGTCGAAGCCCGCGAGGAGCGAGAGGTAGGAGGAGAACGCCCCCGGCATGCCCGGTCCGCTCGTCTCGGCCGTCGTGACGGGGATGCAGTCGAACCCCACGGCGACCGAACGGCGGGCTCCGTGTCGGACGACGGTGCGGATGGACGCCGTCCGCCCCGCCGCGACCGTGATCTCGGGCAGGACGAAGACGGCGTCGAAGGGCACGAGCACGTCAGGCTCGCCGACGGGATCGGCGTGCTCGCCCAGCAGCACCCGGTCCGTCTCCCCCGCGGTCAGCTCGGTCAGGTTGTCCCCCAGGACGTCCCAGGCGGCCAGCGTGACGTCTCCGTCGCGGGCCCAGCGCGTGACCGTCTCGCGGGCGACGCGCTGGATGCCCGTCGTGAACGAGCTGCGGCTCGTGTCCGTGACGTCGATGACGACCCCGCCCACGATCCTCACCCGACGGGCCCTGCGGTCGATGCGCAGCCGCGTGTACTCGGAGTGCAGGGGCGAGGCGAGGCCGGACATCCTCCACTCGCGCGTGAAGGACCGCACCTGGTCGAGGGTGGGGATGCGCCTCGCCAGGACGGCGAGGAGGAGGTAGGCGGCACGCTCGTCGGGGCCCGGCACGTCGCGGTCCAGCGCCTGGAGCAGATCGGGGCCGGACAGCCGGTCCCAGTCGACGCCCGTCGGCACGAGCACGGCAGCGGCGGCTCGGAGCCCCTCGTCGTTGATCGATCGTGTCCTCATGACTCGATTCCCGTCCAGATCTCGTCGGCGTAGGTGCGCCAGGTCTTCGGCTGCTGAGCCGCGATCGCCGTGACGAGCTCGGCATGGAGCTCGTCGTCGGTGAGGAGGCGCCGCATGGCGCCCAGGACCGCGTCGTCGTCACGAGGGTCGACCTGGAGGCAGCCCCCGGCCCTGGCGATCTCGTCGAGGCTGCCGAAGTCGCTGGTGACGACCGGGACGCCGAGGGCCATCGACTCGGCCACGGGCAGCCCGAAGCCCTCGTGGAGCGACACGAAGACGCTGAAGCGGGCACGGCCGAAGAGGCCCCACAGCTCGCGGTCTCCGAGGCGACGGTGGGACTCCACGGCCATGCCCTCCTTGGAGAGGCGAGCGACCTCGTGGTCGAACCGGCTCGTGGCGGTTCGGCTGCCGCCTCCCACGAAGACGATGCGGAAGCGGTGCCCCTCGCGGTGCAGGGCCTCGGCCGCGAACAGCACCGCGTCCTGGTTCTTGCGCGGCTCGTGGCTACCGACGCACAGGAGGAGCGGAACGGCTCCCGGGGTCGGCGAGACGGCCGCGGCGGCGGCGCGGGCAGCCGCGGGCACCTCGGTGGCCAGGGTCACCGGGACCACCTCGGGCCCGGTCAGCCCCTGGCTCGGCAGGGCCGCGACGAATCCGGCGAACTCCGCCGACGCGGACTCGCTGATGCCGTACACGCGTCGCGC
>Ga0308167_1000755_pt1 | contig 48472 bp, 51 predicted proteins | sample PhyCR1_2_FD_202138 | JGI IMG/M metagenome (GOLD analysis project Ga0308167, IMG submission 202138) | Phyllosphere microbial communities from UC Gill Tract Community Farm, Albany, California, United States - DLSLRC.R1 | ecosystem: Host-associated > Plants > Phyllosphere > Unclassified | place... | reverse complement strand
TCTGCACGTTCGGGTCGAAGCGACGCTTCGTCCGGCGGTGCGAGTGCGAGATGTTGTGTCCGAAGCCGGGGGTGGCTCCGGTCACCTGGCACACTGCTGCCATGGTTTCCTCCTGAGGTACCGTGCGACCGGACGGCCGCACCCAAGGTCACTTGCCTGGCGCGCACGCGCTGCGTCGCCGAGCGACGGAGCGAGGGGGTTGTGCGCACCGCCCAGGCCCGCGATCCCTGTCGAAGGGGCCGTGGACACCGCGCGACCGCGGCGTACGCGACGGTCGGAGGGCTTGGAACAACTGGGCTCGCCGCGCGGACGCGGAGAACCAAGGGTCAAGAGTACGCGACGACCGGGCGTGTCGCAAACTGTCGCAGCTGCGTGGGTCGCCCTCGAGGCGCGCCCCGCGCTACGGTGCCTCGGCCGGCCAGGGCGCCAGCGCCTGCACCATGAGCTCGCCGAGCTCCCGCGGCGCCGTGAACATCGGCCAGTGCCCCGTCTCGAGCCCGAGGATCGCGAGCTCCTCCGTCGCCACGAGCTCCGCTGCCCAGGCCTGGTGGTCGGCCACCATCGTCGCGAGGTCCGCCGCCGGGATCTCGCACGTGATCACCGTCGCCGGGATCGTGTGCCGCGCGGCGTCGGCGTAGTGGAACCGGTCGGACGGCACCGCAGCGGGCTCCGGGATCGCGCGGTGCTCGAACTCCGACCGCAGTGCCGGTGTCATCCCCCGCACGGTCGCCGGCTCCCACACGTCCCACGAGGGCAGCGGCACGACACCGTCCACCACGGGCAGCTCGTCGTTGACGCAGCCGCCCTCGGGCCCCGGGAAGGTGTCGACGTAGAGCAGGTGCGCGACGAGCGAGGGCCGCTGGTCGGCGGCCATGTACGCGATCGGCCCCGCGCCGGAGTGTCCCGCCAGCACCACGGGCTCGTCCGGCGTCGCGACGTCGTCGAGCTTGTCGACCAGGGCGGCCACCTGCTCGTCGAGCGTGTCGCCGTCGCGGGTGATCGCCTCGACCGAGTGGCCCGCGGCTCGGAGCACCGGGGCCACCTCGTCCCAGGCGCTCGCGTCGAGCCAGAAGCCGGGCACCAGGATCACGTGCATGACGCGGACGCTACTCGCCCGGGGCGGTTCCCGATGCGCGTGTCGCTTGGCACCGTCGTCGCGTGGCCGATCTCATCATCGACTTCGGTGCGCTCGAACGCACCCGGGGGAACCTCAACGACGTCACCGACCTGCTCACGGGTCCGTGCAAGGGCATGGCCGACCTGCCCGCGAGTGCTGCCGGCGAGGCGACGCTCACGGCGAAGCTCCAGGACTTCGGCGACGAGTGGGAGTACGGCATCCACAAGCTCGCGGAGTTCAGCAGCGGCATCGGCGATGTCCTCCGCGATACCGTCTCGACGTTCCGCGACCTCGACGACGAGCTGGCCGCGGCGTTCGAGTGACCGACGCGTCCACGTCCTGAGGGGGATCATGCAGTACACCGCACTTGGTTTCGACCCAGCACCCGGCGAGCCCGACGCCGGACGCGAGATGGTCCGGAAGCTCCGGACCGCCACTGAGGCGCTCAGCAGGATCGACAGCGTCGTCTCCGGCAGTGCCACTGCTGACTGGTCCGGAAGGACGGCAACGGCGTTCCAGGGGCTCGTCGGCGACGAACTCCGGCCCCGTGTCCACGAGGCGTACTCGAGCTTCGACCGCGCCACCCGTGCGCTCGACACATGGGTCGTCAACCTCGACGGGTACCGCGAGCGTGCACGGGCACTCGAAGCCGAAGCCGATGCGGCGAAGTCCTCCGCGGCGTCGGCGAGGACCCGTGCGGCGAACCTCCCGGACCTCGCAGACGATGCCGATGCCACCGCCGCGGCGAACCACGCGGCTGACGTCCGCAACGCCTCCGCCGCCGTCGACACGGCTGATGGCGTCCTGTCCGACGTCCTCCGTCGCGCGCACGACCTTGCGTCCGAGGCGACCGCGAACGCCACGACGGCGGCGGCCGCACTCGAGACAGCGATGTCGCTGGCACCAGACGCCCCTGGCCTCCTCGACCGGATCGGCGGTGCGCTCGAGGGCGTCGGGGACTTCCTGGCGGACGCGGTCACGTTCGTCAAGGAGAACTGGTGGGACATCCTCCACCGCGTGGTGAACATCGCGTCGACGGTGCTCTCGATCGCGTCGATATTCTTCCCTGCCCTCGCACCGTTCGCACTCGGCTTCGCGATCGCCGACGTCGCCATGTCCGGCTGGGACGCGCTGCACGGTCGCCCCGGGGCAATGGAAGCGTTCGCCGCGGGCGCTCTCGGTCTGGTCGGTGGGTTCGCGGTCGGGAAGCTCATCGGTGCGTTCACGCAGGCGGCGGGTCCGGCCTTGGCCAACGGTCCGTTCCGCTCGGTTGCTTCCGGCGCTCTCGCCACTGCGGGGCCAGCTGGCGCGAACGTGGCGTCCCAGGCCGGCTCGGCGGCCGCCGCGCTGACGTACAACCCGGCCTACGGCCCCGCCCTGACCGGCTACATGGTCGCGAAGGCGAAGGACGCTTCCGACGCGAGGGACGGCATCGTGTCCCTCATCGGCGGCAACACCTACTACGACTCGTCGCTCTCCGAGAACTGACGCAAGATCCGGGGTCACGCGTGACGACCGTCGTCCAGGTCGGCGACGAGCTCTGGGTGGGGCTCCCACCCGGCTGGATCGAGCTCGTCGCACACCAGGACGAAGCCGCCGCGCAGCAATGGTTCGACGAGCTCCTGCGGACGGCGCCTGCTGAGATGCCGGTCGAGGTCCGTCAGGCGCTGCGCGAGCACTACGCGAGCGTCCGGGAGCAGATGCCGCGCGGCACGATCGACAGTGCCGGTCTGCTGGTCACGACGTTGCCGGACGACACCGTCACGGCGTGGCAGTTCGCGATGTCGATCGTGGCCGGACCGCCGATCGGCGACGTCGACCTGCTGGCGGTCGTCGAGCGGTTCCTGGACTCGCCCGCTGGTTCGGCTGGCGTCGGCCCGGAGGACCTCGTGGAGTCTTTCGTCACGCACGACGGGCGGCCTGGTGTCGCCATCCACACGACCACCGGAGGATCCGATGCCCTCCGAAGGAACGTCCCGCACGCGAACGCCGACGCGCTCGGCGTCGTGTACGCCGCTGTCAGGCTCGAACACGGCCGCGCGGACAGCGACCGGGTCCTGCTGTTGACCGGGATCGCCCCGACAGTCGCCGAACGCCTGCCGATGTCGGTGCTCGCCGCACAGATCGTCCTGAGCGCGACCCTGCGAGACTCGGGTGACCGACCCGACGTCCGCGTGGCCCTCGACACCACCGGCCAGACGAAGCAGGACTCGACGCGCCCGTGATCCCCACCAACCGACTCATCGGACCGGACACTCGCGAGGTCTTCGCGCACGACGTCTCCGCGCTCTCGCCGTACGACGCGCTGAACGCGCTCGCCTACCGGAACCGCCGACTCGCGACCCTCTCGGCCGAGAGCGACTCGTTCGCGCGACTCGGCTGGGGCCTCCTGGCATGGGGCGTCACCGTGCTCGGAGTGCTCGGCCTCGCCGCTGCGCTCTGGGACGGCGCCCCTGCCGTCCTCCGCCTGGTCGGAGTCGTCGTCGCGTTCGCCGGGCTCGGCTGCGGGGCCCTGCTGGGACGCGACGTCTGGCGCGCGGGACGCTCGGTCGTGGATGCGTTTGTCGCTTGGACGCTCCTGCCCGAGCGGCTCGCGCAGGGAGGCGTGGGTGTCGCCGATTGGCGGGCCCACCCGGTACGCGATGCAGTCCGCGCGCGGGTGTTCGTCTTCGAGGGCTGGCGCGTCCTGCGCATCGTCGCGGCGGTCGCCGCGTTCCTGGTCACACCGATGCTCGGCGACCAGCTCCAGCGGACTCCGGCGGACCAACAGTGGTGGGCTGGCCAGACCGCCTCGGTCACGGTCTTCGTACTCGGGCTGCTCGTCGTCAGCATGACCGTGGTGGTCGTCCTGATGGGCGGTCAGTGGCGCGCGAATCGGGCGCATGCCCGCCGCGACCCGGTCCAGCGCCGGCTGCTCGGTCGGTAGCCGCTCAGCGCCCGCCGGTGCGCGCGGCCGTGCAGGACGCGCACTCCCCGAAGATGTCGACCACGTGGCTGGCGTTCGTGAACCCGTTCGCCGCCGCGACCTCCTGCGCCCACCGCTCCACCGGGTCCGCCTCGATCTCGACCGTGCGGCCGCAGTTCCGGCAGATCAGGTGGTGGTGGTGCGCGTCGGTCGTGCACGCGCGGTACAGCGATTCACCGTCCTGCTGCAGCGAGTCGGCGTCGCCCTCGGTCGCCAGGTCGGAGAGCGCCCGGTAGACGGTCGCGAGTCCGATCGTGGAGCCGTCGTCCCGCAGGTGCTGGTGCAACGCCTGCGCGCTGACGAACCCCTCGGTGCTGGACAACGCGGTGCGCACCGCTTCGCGCTGCCACGTGTTCCGCTTCGGCTTCTGCACGGCGTTCATGCGGTCGCTCCTTCCTTCCGGCCGGCGGCGGACCGGTGGTCCGCATCGTCGGCCTGGAGGCGCGGTGCGCCTCCGTCACGCTGGTCACGGCGCACGATCCGGTCGCGTCCGCGCTTGTCCTTGCGTCCGCCGACGATCCGGCAGACCACCCAGATCACGAACGAGATCGTCGTGACGTACGGGCTGATGGGGAGCCCCCCGCCGAGGGCGAGCAGGATGCCGCCGACGACCGAGACGACGGCGAACACCGTCGACAGGACCGGGACGACGACCGGGTGGGAGCTGAGGCGCAGGGCAGCGGCCGCGGGGGTGACGAGCAGCGAGAGCACGAGCAGCGCGCCGACGATCTGCACCGACACCGCGGTCGCGAGTCCGAGCACGAGCATGAACACGAGCGCCAGCGTCCGGACCGGCACCCCGGCGGCAGCGGCCACGTCGGGGTCGACCGACGAGAACATCAGCGGGCGCCAGATCACGAGCAGCGTCACGACGACGATCGCCGCGACGACGACGAGGAGCGTCAGCTGCGGGTTGTCGACCGAGACGATCTGCCCGGTGAGCAGGCCGAACTTGTTCGCGGCGCGGCCCTTGTAGAGCGCGAGGCAGAGGATGCCGAGGCCGAGGCCGAACGGCATGAGCACGGCGATGATCGAGTTGCGGTCCCGCGCCCTCGACCCGAGCAGCCCGATGAGCAGCGCCGCGATCACCGACCCGACGAGCGACCCGGTCACCACGTTCACCCCGAGCAGCAGCGATGCCGAGGCGCCGGCGAACGAGAGCTCCGAGATGCCGTGCACGGCGAAGGGCATGTTCCGTGCGACGACGAACGGCCCGATGAGCCCGCCGACGATGCCGAGCACCGCGCCGGCCCAGATCGAGTTCTGCACGAGCACGACGAGCTCGCCGTAGTCCTGGAAGGAGAAGACCTGCGACCAGATGTCCATCAGATCCGCCCGTCGTCCGGCGTCGCGGCGTTCGGGTCCGCGTCGCAGTGGTGGTCGTGCGCGTCGTTCGCGCCCACGATGACGATCCGCCCCATCGTGCGGACGACGTCGACGGGGGTGCCGTACAGGTCGGAGAGCACGTCCGTGCGGAGGACCTCGTCGGGGGATCCGATCCGGAACCGCCCGCCGGCGATGTAGAGCACCCGGTCGACGACGTCGAGGATCGGGTTCACGTCGTGGGTGACGAACAGCACGGCCGCGTCCTGCTGCCGACGCTGCCGGTCGATGAGCTCGGTGACGCCGCGCTGGTGCCGGAGGTCGAGCGAGATGAGCGGCTCGTCGCAGAGGAGCAGCGCGGGGTCGGCGGCGATGGCCTGCCCGACGCGGGTGCGCTGCTGCTCGCCGCCGGACAGCTCGGCGACCGGGGCGTCCGCGAACGCGGTGGCCCCGACCTCGTCGAGGATGCGATCGACCCGGGACCGTTCGGCACGGCTCGCGGGCTTGATGCCCCACCGGGAGCCGGTCACGCCCTGCGCGATCATGTCCCGCGCCCGGAGCGGGGTGCCCGCGTCCATCAGGCGCTGCTGCGGGATGTACCCGATCTTGCGGTGCCCGCGCCGGACGGGCTGCCCGAGGAACGACATCGTGCCGCTCGTCAGCCGCTGCTGCCCGAGGACCGTGCGGAGGAGCGAGGTCTTGCCCGCCCCGTTCGGCCCGAGCACCGCGACGAACTCGCCCGGCGCCAGGTCGAGGTCGAGGTGCGACCAGAGTGCACGGGAGCCGTACGACAGCCCGGCGTCGCGGAGTTCGAGCACGGCGGGACCGCCACTGCCCGGGGCAGTGGCGGTCCGCTCGGTCGTCGGGTGGGAGACGGTGGTCACTTCTGGAGCGCCGCCTGCACCTGGTCGATGTTCGCCTGCTGCCACGAGACGTAATCCTCCCCCTTCGGGAGCGTCTCCGTGACACCGACGACCGGGACGCCGTTCTCGTCGGCGGCCTTCTTGACCTCCTCCGTCTCCGGGCTGGAGGTCTGGTCGTTGTAGGCGAGGAGCTTCACGGTCTTGTTCGTGAACAGCTTGAGCGTGTCGTTGAGCGCCGCCGGCGGCACGTCGTCGCCTTCCTCGATCGCCTCGGAGAAGGCGTCGGGCGTGACGTTGTCGAGGCCGATCGCGTCGAAGAGGTACCCCGGGACCGGCTCGGTGTACGCGACCTTCTCGCCGCCGTACGTCTTCTCGAGCTCGGCCGTCTTCGCCTCGAGCCCCTCGAGCTTCGTCGTCAGGGCGTCGGCGTTCTTCGTGAAGGTGTCTGCGTCCGCCCGGTCGAGGTCGCCGAGCCGCTTCGCCACGTCGTCGGCGAGCTTCACCATCGTCGGGTAGCTGTAGAACACGTGCTCGTTGAACTCGGCGTCGCCGCCCTTGTCGAGACCGGAGAGCTCGACGACGTTGATCGTGTCCGCCTTCGTGCTGGACGCGTCGGCGAGGGTCGTCATGAAGTCGTCGTACCCGCCGCCGTTCTCGATGAGGAGGTCGGCCTTGGACACCGCGAGCTGCGTCGTTGCGCTCGACTCGAACGAGTGGGGGTCCTGCGACGGGTCGTCCAGGATGCTCGTGACGGAGACGTGGTCGCCGCCGATCGCCTCGACGATCGAGCCGTAGACGTTGGTGGAGGCGACGACCCGGACGGTGCCGTCGCCCGAGGCGTCGCCGGAGGCGGAGGACGTCGCGCAGCCCGTCAGGGCGAGCGCGGCGGCGCCGGCGACGAGCGGCAGGGCGAGGAGACGGTTGTGCATGTCGACGAGCGTAGGGCTAGTTGATAACGGTTGTCAAAACCAGTATCAGCCGGATGACGGACGGGAGGCGCGGTGCCAGTCGGCACCGCGCCTCCAGTCCGTCAGGTGGTGACGACTACGGCTTCGTGGCCGCCTCGATCGTGTTCTCCGCGATCGTGTCGTCCTCACGCCCGGGCGTGCGGAGGTTCCACTTCTTGATCACGAAACTGAACAGGAAGTAGTAGATCACCGCGTAGCCGAGGCCGATCGGGATGAGCCAGATGGCCCCGTCCGCCTTGCCGAAGTTCAGCACGAAGTCGATCGCGCCGGCCGAGAACGAGAAGCCGTCGTGGATCCCGAGCGCGTTCACCAGCGCCAGCGAGGTACCCGTGAGGACCGCGTGGATGATGTAGAGCGGGAACGCGACGAACATGAACGAGTACTCGAGGGGCTCGGTGATGCCGGTCACGAACGAGGTGAGCGCGGCCGAGAGCATGATGCCGCCGACGAGCTTGCGGTTCTGCGGCTTGGCGTTGCGCCAGATCGCCAGGGCACCGGCCGGCAGGGCGAACATCATGATCGGGAAGAAGCCGGTCTGGAAGATGCCGGCCGTCGGGTCGCCGGCGAGGAACCGGGCGATGTCACCGTGGTAGGTCGTGCCGCCGGTGGTGAAGCTGCCGAGCTGGAACCACGGGAAGAAGTTCAGCAGCTGGTGCAGCCCGATCGGGATGAGCATGCGGTTGACGAACCCGAAGATGCCACCGCCGATGACGGCGTTGTCCGCCACGGCCTGGCCGGCAGCGGTCAGGGCGATGTCGAAGTACCGGTAGAAGAACGACATCACGACGGCGATGAGGAGACCGGCGACCGCGGTGAGGATCGGCACCAGGCGGCGCCCGGAGAAGAAGCCGAGGAAGTCGGGCATCTTCGTCCGGTGGAACTTCTCCCACAGGAACGCCGACACGAGCCCCATCACGATGCCGCCGAGGACACCGAAGTTGATCGTGGCCTGGTTGCCGTTCGCGTCCTTCACCCCGTCGAGCACGATCGGGGACATGGCCGCGAACACCTGGTACATGACCATGTAGCCGACGACCGCGGCGAGCGCCGTGGTGCCGTCCGACTTCTTCGCCCAGCCGATCGCGATGCCGACGGCGAAGAGCAGCGGCAGCCAGGTGAAGACACCGTTGCCGGCGGCGGCGATGATCGTCGCGCCCTTCTCGAAGCCGGGGATCGCTCCGAGCATGTCGGCCTGGCCGAGGCGGAGCAGGATGCCCGCTGCCGGCATGACCGCGATCGGCAGGAGCAGGCTCCGGCCGAGGCGCTGGGCGTTGGCGAAGACGCGCGACTGCTTCTTCGGGGTCTTCTTCTCCGGCACATCCGTGGCAGTGGTGGTGCTCATCGGAGGTCCTCTCGTCGTTGGGTGGAGCTGTCGGGGTGAGTTGAGTCGTACAGTCAGCGCAGGTAACCTCGGCGGTGTCGCCAGGTCCGGTCCTGTCCGGTCATGACCAGTTCCGTAGTCTGAACCGCGACCACACGCCTGTCAACCCGGCACGCGTTTTCGTAACGAGGAGGAAACGATGGCTGACATCAAGGCCGCTGACATCATCGCCGCGCTGGGTGGCGCCGAGAACATCGACGAGGTCGAGGGCTGCATCACGCGCCTGCGCGTCGAGGTCGAGGACGGGGACCTCGTCGACAAGGACGCACTGAAGGCCGCTGGCGCGCAGGCCGTCGTCGGTGGCGGCACGGGCTGGCAGGTCATCGTCGGCCCGATCGCCGACAACCTCGCGCAGGACATCCAGGACGAGCTGTGACCGCCGTCCGGACCCCGTTCCAGGGCCCGGTCGTCTCGCTCGCCGACGTGCCGGACCCGGTGTTCGCCGGGCAGCTCGTCGGCGCCGGCGTCGCGGTGGACCCGACCGGGGTCGAGGGTGCCGTCACGGCGGTCGCGCCGGTCGACGGCACGATCGTGAAGCTGCACCCGCACGCGTTCGCGCTGCAGGGTGCCGCGGGCACCGACGTGCTCGTGCACGTGGGCATCGACACCGTGAAGCTCTCGGGCGAGGGCTTCGAGCTCATCGCGGCCGAGGGTGACACCGTCGTCGCGGGCGACCCGGTCGTCCGGTTCACCCCCTCGGTGATCTCGGCCGCCGGCTACTCGCCGATCTGCCCCGTCGTCGTGCTCGGCTCCGCGCCGGACTCGATCGCGCAGGACGCGGTCGGCACCACGGTGCGCGACGGCGACACCCTGTTCGAGGCGTAGCACGCGACACCCTGCCGCGAGACTCGGCTCCGCGGACACTTTCGGGCCCGATCGGTCGCGAATGTGTCCGCCGGGCCGAGTCTGGGCGAGCGGCTACGCGACCGCGTGCGCCGCCGTCGCTGTGACCTCCATCTGCACCCGGTACCGGTCCGAGCGGTACCAGCTCCGCGTGTGCTCCACGGGGCGCTCCCCCGCGTAGGACACCCGGTCGAACTCCAGCAGCGGCGCCCCGGTCTTCGTGCCGAGCAGCGTCGCCACGTCGTCCGCCGCCGGGTTCGCCGCGACGGTCTGCTGCGCGCGGTCGATCGGCGTGCCGTACTCGGTCGCGATGATCGAGTAGACCGACCCGGACAGGTCGTGTTCGAGCAACCCGGGGAACGCGTCCGCGACGAGCCAGGCGTCGTCGATCGACACCGGCGCCCCGTCGGCCATGCGCAGGCGCTTCACGTGGAAGGCCGCGACGTCGGGGTCGAGCCGCAGGGCCGCGGCGGTGTCGGACGGCGGGACCCGCTCCTCGCGCACGAGCACGACGGTCGTCGGCACGTGCCCCATCGCCCGCATCTCCTCGGTGAAGGACGCCAGGTGCAGCGTCGACTGCACGGGGCGGTGCGCCACGAAGGTGCCCTTGCCGCGCACGCGTTCGAGGTAGCCCTCGTTCACGAGCTGGCCGAGGGCCTCGCGCACGGTGATCCGGGACACCCCGTACTCGGCGATGAGCTGGCGTTCCGAGGGGATCGCCGCCCCGGGTGCGAGCCGGACCGTGGCGAGCTCGAGGAGGATGCGCCGCAGCTGCTGGTGCTTCGGTTCGGCACCCTCGGTGATCCGGCTCGTCATGCGGTCCTCGTGCTCCGTCGCTGGTCGTGCGGGTGGTCATGCGCGGACATGACCAGTGCCTGCCACAGTAGCGAGTCCCCCTCGGAACGCCAACGTGCATGACAAGATGACGCGCGTGACAACCGTGGTGATCGTCGACGACGAGACGCTCGTCCGCTACGGCTTCGAGCTGATCCTCGGCGCCGCACCGGACATCGACGTCGTCGCCACCACCGGGGACGTGGACGCCGTGCAGGTCATCCGGTCGCACGCGCCCGACGTCGTGCTCCTCGACGTGCGGATGCCGCGGGTGAACGGCCTCGAGGTCCTCCGCGAGCTGCAGGCCTTCCCCGAACCACCGGCGGTCGCGATGCTCACGACCTTCGACACCGACGAGTACGTCGGCCGGGCGATGGAGCTCGGCGCCGCCGGGTTCCTGCTCAAGGACACCGACCCCGAGGGCCTCGCCGAGTACGTCCGGGTCCTCGCCCGCGGCGGGGTCGTCCTGGCACCGGGCGTCGACCGGACCCGGCTGTTCGCGGCACGTCCGGCAGCCGCCGCGCCGTCCGTCAGCGAGCGGGAGCACGCGGTGCTCCGGCTCGTCGCCGACGGCGTCAGCAACCCGGACATCGGCCGACGGCTCGGCGTGAGCACCGGGACCGTCAAGGAGGACATCCGGTCGCTGCTCGCCGCGTTCGGCGTCCCGACGCGCGTCCAGCTCGCGCTGCGCGCGGCCGAGGCGGGACTCCTGGATGGCTGACACGCAGCGGTCGGGGCGCGTCCGGCGGGTGCTCGCGGCGACCGACGGGAGGCTCGACCGACTCGTCGACGTCGGCCTGCGGTGGGCGCGCACCCACCGTGCACCGTGGTGGCTGGTCGACGCCCTGTTCATCGCCGCCGCCGTCGCGGACGCCGTGCTCGACATCTCCGGGGCGACCGCCCTCGAGACGTGGTTGTCGCTGCTCGCGGCCGCCGCCCTGTTGCTCCGACGTCGCTTCCCCGTGCTCGCGTTCGCCCTGACGGTGCCCGGGTTGTTCGTCGGTTCCGCGGTGGTGGCGGCGAGCGTGGCGCTGTTCACCCTCGGGGAGCGCACGAGCCGCCGGTGGCTGATGCTCCTCGCCGCGCTGGTCCAGTTCGTCGGCTTCAGCGGGTTCGTCGGGCCGCCGCAGACCCTCGACGAGATCGTCGTCTCCGTCGTCTACGCGCTCATCTTCGCGCTCGGACCGCTCGCCGTCGGGCTGCTCGTGCAGACCCGTGCGCGGCTGACCGACCAGCTCGTCGAGTCCCGCCGGGCCCGCGAGGACGAACGCCGGCAGGCCGCGGCCGTCGCCCTGTCCCGCGAGCGGGCGCTGCTCGCGCGGGAGATGCACGACGTCGTCTCGCACCAGGTGACCCTGATCGCGGTGCAGGCCGGCGCGATGCAGATGGCCGGCCGCGACGAGGCCGAGCGCGGGTTCGCCCGGACGATCCGGCAGCTGTGCGTGATCACCCTGCAGGAGCTCCGCGAGATGGTGCAGGTGCTCCGCGCCTCCGGCGGCACCGACCGCGAGATCGCGCCCCAGCCGGTGCTCACCGACCTCCCCCGGCTCATCGCCGAGAGCGGGCTCGAGACGAGCACGACCGTCGACCTGCCGGACACCCTCGCCCAGCCGCTCCAGCGCGCGGTCTACCGGTTCGTGCAGGAGGGGCTGACGAACGTCCGCAAGCACGCCCCCGACGCCACCGTCCGGGTGAGTGGCCGGATCCACGGCGAGCACGTCCTCGTCGACGTCGTGAACGGCCCGGCGCGTTCCGAACGGCTCGAACTGCCGGGGTCCGGGCTCGGCCTGATCGGGCTCGGGGAGCGGGCGTCGCTCCTCGGCGGGAGCATGGAGTCGGGCCCGCAGCCGGACGACGGGTTCGCACTGCACCTGCGGCTGCCGGTGGAGCACGTGCCGGCTGCTCGGGCGGTCTGACGGTCATCCTCGGAGCCAGCCCGTCCTGGCCGATCGGCCATCGCGGTTCACGCCGTGGAGCGATGCCCCGGCGGGGGCGATGGGCTGGGATGGGAACGTGGCACCAGCAGCGCTCCTCGGACGACTCCGTCGATCCCCCGTCTCCGTCGCCGTGGCGGTGGTCGCGGTCGCGCTCGTCGTGACCGCACGGATGGCGCACTCCGAGCCGGACTTCCCGCACCACCCGCCCGTCGCGTGCCTCGCCCTCGTGGCGGTGGTCCTGACGACCGTCCTCGCCGAGCGCTCCCTCGGATCGCTCCGGACCCTCGTGATCGGGGTCGGCGCGCCGCTGCTCGGGGTCCTCGCGACCCTCCTCACCGTCACGATCGGTTCGGCGCTGGGCGAGGCACACGCCGAGTTCGCCGTCGGACAGCCGCTCTTCGCCCCCTCCGTCGTCGCCGCCGCGTTGCTCGGGGCCGCGTCGGCGGCGATGCCCGCGCAGCGCCGCTGGCGGACGCGCGCCGCGCTCTGGACCGTGGTGCTGACCCTCGTGCTCTTCGCGGGCCACGGATCGGACCTGGCCCGCGCCCTGGCGACCCTGCTCGGGACCGCAGCCGGCGCGTGGATCGTGCGCCGCGCCTCCAGGCCCCAGAGCCGCACCACCCGCGTCACCGCACGGACGGTCGTGGTGAGCGCCCTCATCGCGCTCGGTGCCGGCACACTGGTGACCCCGATCGTGCCGGACCCGGACGGCGTGCTCTCGCCGTTCGCCGACGCGATGCCGGACCGTTCCGTGGTCGTCGTCGGGGTGCTGCTGCTCCTGGCCGCCTGGCTCGTGCACCGCGGTCGCCGGACGGGCATCGCGCTGGCGATCGGCGTGCTCCTGACGCTCACGGTCGTGCTCGCCGACGTCTTCCTCATCGAGCCGGTCAAGGACGACGCGGTGCAGTGGCAGGGGCTCGGGCTCGACGCGATCGAGTGGCAGGTCACCCTGCTCGGCGCGTGGATCGTCCCAGCCGCCGTGCTGCTCGCCGTGCTCCTCCTCCGACCGCGGCTCGTCCGCGCGCGGTTCCGGGCCGCCGGTGCACGCCGTGACGACCTCGTCGAGATGCTCCGCGACGGCGACGCCGGGACCCTCGGGCACATGGGGACCTGGCGCGGGAACGCGACCTGGACCCACCCGGACGGACGCGGCGCCGTGGCCTACCGGGTGCGCGGCGAGGTCGCCCTCGCCGTCTCGGACCCGGCGTGCGCCACCGCCGACCGCGCCGATGTCCTCGCCGGCTTCACCGCGTTCTGCGAGCGCAACGGCTGGGTGCCCGCGTTCACGAGCGTCCACGAACCCGTCCGCGCCATCCTCGGCGCGGAGGGGTGGACCGCGCTGCCGGTGGGTGTCGAGTGCGTGCTCGACGTGACGACGTTCGACCTGCGCGGCAAGAAGCGGCAGGACCTCCGGACCGCGTCGAACCGGGCCGACCGCGAGGGCGTCCGCGACGAGTGGACCACCCTCGACGCGCTCGACGCCGGCCGTCGTGCCGAGGTCGAGGCGATCTGCACGCGGTGGGCCGCCGATCGTCGTCTGCCGGAGATGGGCTTCACGCTCGGCGGGTTCCGCGAGCTCGACGACCCGGACGTCCGGCTCATGCTCGCCGTCGACGCCGACGGGCACGTCACCGCGGTCACGAGCTGGCTGCCCGTCCACGAGCGGGGAGCACTGACCGGCTACACGCTCGACGTCATGCGCCGCGGTGACGACGGGATGCCCGGGGTGATGGAGTTCCTCATCGCCCGGACCGCGCTCCGTGCCCGCGAGGCCGGCCTCACCACGATCAGCCTCTCCGGCACGCCGCTGGCCGCCCACGCCGGGGCCCGGTCGCTGGTCGTCCGTGGGTCGGTGCTCCTCGCCCGCGTGCTCGAGCCGGTGTACGGGTTCCGGTCGCTGCAACGCTTCAAGGAGAAGTTCGGCGCGCGGCACGAGCCCCTGTGGTTGGTCGTCCCGACGCCGTTGCACGTGCCGCGGGTGGCCCGGGCCCTGGCGTCGGCGTACGTGCCGGGCCTGCGGCCGAAGCACCTGTGGGCGCTCCGGCAGGCGCACCGTGCGGCGGCGGACGCCCGAGCGGTGGCCGAGGCCCGTGCCGCGGGTGCGGCACGCTCGTGAGTCCGACCGAGTGGCTGCTCGCCACCCAGCTGCAGGCGCCGTCGAAGCTCGTCCCGGTGGACATCGCGTTCGCGGTGCTCGCCGTCGTGGTGCTGCTGCCCGGTCTCCGGCACACCCGGTCCGGGTCCGCCTGGCGGGCCGTCCGGCTGCGCGCCGTGGCCGCCGTCGGGGCCGCCGTCGCCGTGCTCCTCGTCTGCTGGGTCCTGAGCGACGTCCTGAACCTGTTCGGCGTCGCCCTGAGTCCGGTCACGCGGATGTGGGTCGCGATCGCCACCGCCGCACTCGCCCTGGCGGTCACCGGCATCGTGCAGGGCGGTCGCGGACGCCGGGTGCTCGCCGCCGTGCTCGTCCCGGCGGCGCTGCTCGTCCCCGCGCTCGGGGTGAACGTCGAGTTCGCCAAGTACCCGACCCTCGGCACCGTGGTGCAGAGCGACCCGTACCCGGCGCTCGACCTGCACGCGGCCCCAGCAGCCGCGCTCCCGGCGCACGGCGAGGTCCGGACGGTGGACATCCCCGGGACCCGCTCCGGCTTCCCGGCCCGCCCCGCCGTCGTCTACCTGCCGCCGGCCGCGCTCGTCCGCGACCCGGCACGCCTGCCGATCGTCCTCGCGTTCGCCGGGCAGCCCGGGGCGCCGAGCGACATGTTCACCGCCGGGCAGATGGGGACCGTGCTCGACGCCTACGCGGCCGCGCACCACGGATCGGCACCGATCGTCGTGTCCGTCGACCAGCTGTCGGCTCCCGGTCGGAACCCGATGTGCGTCGACTCGACGCTCGGGAAGTCCGCGACCTACGTCACCGAGGACGTGCCCGCCTGGATCGCCGCGCACCTCCCCGCGACGCCGGACCGGCACGCCTGGGGCCTCGTCGGGTTCTCGCAGGGGGCGACCTGCGCGATGCAGTTCGTCACCGCCCACCCGAGGTCGTTCGGCGCCGCCTTGGCGATCTCCAGCGAACTGCAGCCGATCGACCAGAACCCGCGGCACAGTGCCGACCAGGCGTTCGGTGGGTCGGTGGCACGCTGGAAGGCCGCCGCCCCGATCGCGCAGATGCGGGCGAACGGGCTCGGTGGTCACGCGCTCTGGCTCACGGCCGGGTCCGCCGACCACCAGTTCAGCCGGAACGCCCGGGCACTCGGCAGTGCGGCCCGGACGGCGGGCGCGGACACCGTGGTCGCGTTCGCGCCGGGGAGCGGGCACGACTGGAACACCGTGCAGTGGTCGCTGCGCACGGAGTTGCCGCACGAGGCCGACACCCTGTTCGGGGCCATCGGGTGAGGCCCGTCGTGCTGGCGGTGGTCGCCCTCGTGGCTGTCCTGCTGCTGACGGTGGGGCCGGTCGCCGTGGCGCCGGTCGCCGCCGTGCTCCTGCTGCTCTGCGTGGGTGCTGCTGCACTCGCGACCGGGGACGACGGCTCGGGTGATCGTCGTCGCGAATATTGACATGTTGAGTGTTTGACATTGCCGTTCGGTCCCTGTCACGATGTGGCCTGCTCCATGGAGGGGCAGAGACAAGGGGAATGATGCAGAACACGAAGACGAAGATCCTCGTCGGGCTCGGGCTGTCGATCGGCTTGGTCACCGGGACCGCCTCGACGGCGTCGGCCACGCCGTTCGAGGTCATGGGATCGGGGCCCGTGGTCGGCGGGGTGAGCATTGCCGACTCCGGAGACGGTTCGACCGGAGCGACCACGGGTGTCGGCACCCGGAACGACGGCGGGGGCGGGAGCTTCTGGCAGTGGGGTGTCGGCAAGGACGACACGTGGTCGAACTACTTCCGCGAGAAGCGGTGCCACGGCGCGACGGCTGTCGGGAAGAAGTCCAAACGAGTGTCGAACGTCCCGGGCGGCAAGTACGCGATGGCGAAGACGCCGAAGGCGAGCAGCGGGAACAAGGCGTACTACCACAACTGCTGATCGTGCCGTTCCCGGGAAGTGCGGCATGACGATCCGATCGGTGACGCTCGCCTACGTCGTCCCGCCGGTCCTCGCTCTGGTCCTGGCGTTCATCGGGGTGACGCAGGTCAGCGAAGCAGGACTCATCGGCGCGTCGTCGACGGTCACCGCCACCGCCGGTCCCGAGACCGGCTCGAACCAGCGTGTCGCTGCGGCACTCGACCGCGTGGCACGCGTTGCGGACGCGACCATCGTCCGCGTCGTGGCAGACCGGGCGGCACCCACCACACGACGCGTGGCGCTCGTCACCGATGCTCCGGCGAGTCGCGGTGAACGGTGGCTCCAGGACGGCTACGCGGACTTCTCGAGGTCGATGACCACGCACGTGCGGCCGATGCAGGACCTCGACCAGTTCGACCCGACCGGGACCTACGACGTCTTCGGCGACGACCGAGCTCGACGAGCGGCCGTGCAGGCGCTCACCGAGGTCGGCTACGCAGTGACGTCCGAACGGGTCCCCCTGCTCCAGCGGGTCGGGGTCGTCGACGGTGTCGATCGGACAGCCGGACTCATCGTCACCCTGACGCTCGGGTGCTCGACGCTGTGCGTGATGGGGACCAGCGGGTCTCCCCGTCGGTGCGCAGTCCGGAGGTTGCACGGTCGCAGTACGGCGTCGATCGTGCGCTCAGAGCTCGCGGAAGCCCGGACGTCCGTGCTCGCCATCGTGATCGCGGCCCCCTGCGCGGCGATCTGGCTCTGGATGCACAACGGGCTGGCGGACGTGACGACGTTCGGTACGGCGTTCGTCATCCTCTGCGGAGCACTCCTCGCTCCGGTCGCGGTCGCCCACGCGCTCGGCACGATCGGAGCCTGTCGGGTGCCGATGGTCGATGCGCTCCGGGGTTCCCGGCCCGCCGGGGCGCTGCTGGTCATGGTGCACGCTGCACGGCTCCCGGCGCTCCTCGTCCTGGTCGCTGCAGCATTCGACGTCGTCGGCGCCGTCGCGGTCGTCCGATCGGGCGGCGTCGAACGCGACCTCCGAGCGGCAGGAGAGACGGTGCAACTCTGGGTCACCCCGGACCCACGCCCGGTGGACACGCAGCCCTACTGGGACCGGATCGGGGCGTTCGCAGGACGGGCGCTCGACCGCGGGGACGCACTGCTCGCGGCGCCGGTCGAGGTGTCCACCGGGCAGGGCGACGCGACCGCACCCGCGCTGTTCGTCGACGCTGGCTACCTGGACCGACAGGACGTGCGCGCGGAGGACGGCACGCGTCTCACCGCTGATGACCTGGGCGTCTCCGTCTGGCTGCCACCGCGCAGCACCGTGGATGCCAGCAGACTCGTCCAGGCGCTCTCCGAGTGGGAACTCCGCGATGCTCCCGCTGCCGTACGCTCGAACGTCACCGTCGGCCGGCTCGCAGCACAAGATGTGTACTCCTACCCCGGCGATTCCACGTCGCGCACGTGGCTCGACGACGCGGTCCTGGTCGTCGTACCGGACCCCGCTGCAGCCTTCTCCGCAGACCAACTCGGCTCGTGGTTGTCGAGCGGGGATGTCGTGTTCGGGTCGCGCTCGGCTGCGGAGCGCGCGATCCGGACATCCGACGTCGGCCGCGAGTTCAGTGCTGTCGTCGACGTGGGCCAGGTGGCCGCGGAAGCAGCTCGGCAGGCAGCGCGCACGGTCGGGATCGGAGTCGCCGGCGTGGTGAGCGCCGTCATCGTCAGTGCGGTGCTCGCCGGACTCGGTGCGGCCGCACACCGACGGCGGTACGGCCGCGCGCACTTCGCGAGGATCGCGGCAGGAACGTCCTTCTTGCGGGCGAACGCCAGCCTCTTGGTGATCGAGGTCGTGCTCGTCACTGTCGCCACCGTGGCCGCGATCAACATCTGGTGGGACCTCCACCCGGACGGGGCCGGTATGCGATCCGCACTCGACCCGGTCGCGCAGACTGCGGGGGTCGCCTTCGCCTTCGCGGCCGGGATGCTCGTGCTGGTCGGCACGGTCAGCGCCACGGCGATCGCGACGACAGCGAAGACCGTTGCACGAACACGAGGGAACGGATCCTGATGATCGAAGTACGCAGTGCCAGCAAGCGCCGCGGGCGACGTGTGCTCTGGCAGGATCTGACGTTCGACGTCGGTCGTGGTGAGATCGTGGCCCTGGTGGGACCGAGCGGCTCCGGCAAGTCGACGCTCCTCGACTGCATCGGCCACATCGACACGTTCGATGCCGGATCGATCCGGATCGACGGCGTCACGGTCGGCGGTGGTGGTCGGAGCGCACGGCTCGTCCGCCGACGACACCTGGGGTACCTCTTTCAGGACTTCGGGCTGGTACCCGACATGACCGTCCAGGCCAACATCGACATCGCACGGGTGCCGGCCCGCGAGCACCGTGGCACACCGGTCCGGACCGCAGCGGCGTTGGAACGGGTCGGACTCGCTGGGCGGGCGACGGATCGTGCGCACGAACTCAGCGGCGGCGAACAGCAGCGCGTGGCCCTTGCACGCCTGCTGGTCAAGCAGCCGGACGTGATCCTGGCCGACGAACCGACGAGTGCGCTCGACGGGAAGAACGCGTCGATGGTGCTCGACCTGCTCGACGAGTTCGCGGCATCGGGCGCCGCGGTGGTCATCGCGACGCACGCGGCCGAGGTGGAGGCACGAGCGACGACGACGCTCTCGCTGTTCGACCCCGACCGGTGACGGGACCGGTGCGGGTCAGGCGTTCGCGACGAGCCAGGCCCGCTGCGTCCGCGACAGCGCCCGGTCCGCCCAGACCTGCCGCTCGACACCGTCCGGCAGCGTCGACGACGTCGAGCCCTGCCACACCAGCTGCAGCCCCGCGCGGTCGAGCACGGCCGCCGAGGCCGGGTTGTTCGTCAGCACCCGCCCGGTGATCGCGACGTCGGGAGCGACGTCCGCCGCGGCAGCAACCGCAGCGAGCGCGATCTCCGTGGCGTAGCCGTTGCCCCACGCCGCCGGTGCCAACCGGTAGCCGAGGTTCCACACCGCGGCCGCGGTCATGTCCACGCCGCCGACGCCGAGGAACGCGTGGTCGGCCGCGGCGCGGACCGCCCACGAGCCGAGCCCGTGTCGTGCCCGACCGCCGATCTTGCGCTGGACGAGGTCGACCGTCGAGGCCCGCACCGCGTGCCGTCCCGCGGGGAGGTGGGTCCACGTCCGGGCGTCGGAGAAGACCGCGTGCACGTCGTCGATGTCCGCCGGTGACAGCGGGGTGAGCAGGAGGCGATCCGTTCGGATCTCCTGCGAGGGCATCAGGAGCTGGTGGACCATGTCTCGATCATCCCGCCGCCCACCGACATCCGTCTGAACACCACGCGACGAATGCGGGAGTCCGCAAGCAGGGATTTTCAGCCAAGACGTCTATTTCACTGTACAGTGAAAACATGCCGATCACTGAAAAGACCCTCGTGCAGGCGCTTCGGCGCGCACTGCCTCCAGGGTCGATCGACATCATCTCGCGTGACGGTGTCGCTCCGGTGGCGGTGCTCCCCGACGGCTCCGAGGTGGCCCTCGTGCTGCGCTGGGCCGGAGCAGGGTTCCCACGGGACGTCGCCCGGGCGTTCGAGAACGAGCCGCTGTCCCCGTCGGCAGACGCAGGGGTCGACGCACATCACGAGGTCGTCTTCGCGCAGTCCGTCTCCGAAGGATCACGACGGGTCATCGACGCCGTCGGTGCGTCCTGGGTCGCACTCGACGGGTCGGCGTCCCTGCACATCGGGACCGTCTGGGTGGAGCGCGCTCCCGCCCCCGGGCTCGTCGCCGAGGAGGTCGGGTTCCGCTGGTCAGCTGCGCGGGCGGACGTCGCGGAGGCGTTGTTCGCGATCGTGGCAGACGGCAGTCGGTGGGGCGACGGACGGACACGGGTCCCCGAGGTGGAGAGTCTCGCGACGCTCTCAGACCGATCGCTCGGTTCGGTCTCGAACGCCCTGAGCGGTTTCGACCAGAACGGATGGACCGGACCCGGACCGGAACCGAGGAGTCGTGCGCTCGTCGACGGGTCGGGCATGCTCGACTCCTGGTCGGAGTGGAGTCGCCGACAGCCACGGAACTGGATCTCCTTCCACACCCTCGACCGCGACCCCGCGAGGGTCGAGCGGGCTTTGCTCACGACGTTCGGGACGGACCTCGTCTTCACCGGCGCTTCGGGCAGCGAGCGTCTCCGTCCGTTCCTCACCGGAGCGAGGAGCGTGAGCGCGTACGTGGTCGATGCGGACGACGACCACATCCGCGACCTCGGCGAACGGGCGGGCATGCTGCCTGCTCCGACGGGGCAGGTCCGGATCGCGGTGGCGCCGCGCGCGATCGCGAACACGACGCGGGTCGCTGCGGACGTCCGGATCGCCTCCCCGGCCCGCATCTACGCCGATCTGCTGACCGGGTCGGAGCGGGAGCGGGAAGCCGCGGACATCATCCGCGACTCCGCGCTGGGGAACCTGCCGTGAGCGCCGACGCGTCGCGAGACCACGCCGCGCGGGCGCTCGCTGAGGAGGCACTCGCCGCACTCCTCCGGGCAGCCGGTCCCAGATCGACCGAACTGGTCCTCATCGGCGGGCTCGTTCCCGAGTACCTCGTCGAGACCACGGATCCGCACCAGGGAACCAACGACGTCGATCTCCTGCTCGACCTCGGGTTGGAGTACGACCGAGACGAGCACGACTACGGCTGGCTGGAGCGTGCGCTCGTCGCTGCTGGCTTCGTCCCCGCGTCACCGAACGTCGGGTGGCGATGGGTTGCCGAGGTCCGCGGTCACCCCGTGCTCGTGGAGTTCCTCGCCGACGTCGCCGACAACCTCGACCGTGAGATCGCCCTGCCGGGTGCATCCGTCCTCGGCGCGAAGAACCTCCGCGGACCCGGACCCGCACTCCGAGACGCGCACGATGCCGTCGTGCACGGTCACCCGGTACGGATGACCGACATCGGGGGCTACCTGTCGGCGAAAGGTGCCGCCGCGTACTGGCGGGGCGCGGAGAAGGACCTGTACGACTTCGCGTGGGTGCTGGTGAACACAGCGAGGATGGACGCCGATCGCGCTGTGAACGCCGTCACGGCGGTGCTCGACGCTGGTGTCGACCGCGATCGATTCGGCGCCGTGGTGGGAGCATGCGCCTCGTTCGAGACAGCGGCCAGCATCGGTGCGGTCGCGTTCGCGAGCGCTTCGATCGCCGCGGGCGACCAACGCGACCACGACGCGCTCGCGCTCGACGCGGTCCTGGCCGTGCGGATGTTCCGAGCGGGCCTGTTGCGCGCTGCCGAGGAGCGTGACGGCTAGTCGAGCAGCAGCGCCGGCTCCTCGAGCACCGAGGCCACATCGTGCACGAAGCGCGACGCCACGTCGCCGTCGACGACCCGGTGGTCGAACGAGGCGCCGATCGTCGTCACCATGCGCGACCGGACCTCGCCGTCGACGACCCACGGCTTCGGCTTGATCGTGCCCATCGCCACGATCGCGACCTCGCCCGGGTTGAGGATCGGGGTGCCGGTGTCCATGCCGAACACGCCGATGTTCGTGATCGACACCGTGCCGTTCGCCATCTGCGCCGGCGTGGTCTTGCCGTCGCGGGCGGTCAGGGTGAGCTGCTCGAGGGCCTGGGCGAGCTCGAGCAGGGACATGTCCTGCGCGTCCTTGATGTTCGGCACGATGAGGCCGCGCGGGGTGGCCGCCGCGATGCCGAGGTTCACGAAGTGGTGGACGATGATCTCGCGGTCGGTCCAGGTGGAGTTCACCGAACGGTTGCGGCGGACCGCCCAGATCACGGCCTTCGCCACGAGGAGCAGCGGCGACACCTTCACGCCCGCGAACGTCGGCGAGGACTTCAGCCGCTTGACGAACTCCATCGTGCGGGTGGCGTCGACGTCGACGAACAGCGAGACGTGCGGTGCGGTGAACGCCGACGTGGTCATCGCGGTCGCGATGGCCTTGCGGACGCCCTTGACCGGGATCGTCTCGCTGCGGACGTCGCCCCACTCGGGGGTCTCGATGTTGCGGAAGACGCTCGCCTGCTTCGCGTGCCGGATGACGTCGTCGCGGGTGACCTCGCCCGCGAGGCCGGTCGCGACGATCTCGCTCAGCTCGACGCCGAGGTCCTTCGCGAGCTTCCGGATCGGGGGCTTCGCGAGGACGTTGGTCGCCACACCGTGCTTGCGCGCGGAGCCGGACCCGAGGGCGGAGATCGCCTCGGCGGTGGTCTCCTCACCGGGGTCGGTGGCGGCTTCGGCCGCTGCAGCGGCGTCGGCACTGGAGGCGCGGCTCGCCTCGGCCGCGAGCGCTGCGGCCCGGCGGGCGCCCGGCTTCCGGCGGGACGGCGACGAGGTCGCGGAGCCGTAGCCGACGAGGACGGCGCCGGAGGACTCGTCCGTGCCGACGACGGAGGCGTCGACGGCGACCGGCTGGGCGGGCGCGGCTGCGGGCTGCGCGGGCGCGGCGGCCGGCGCCGCGGCCCGCGGCGGGGTCGGCGCGCTCACCGGCGCGGGTGCGGCGGGGGTCTGCGTGACCGGGGCGGCGGGAGCGGCCGGTGCCGGCGGGGTGGCGGTGACGTCCGGCGAGGTCGGGACGCTCTGGTCGACGTGCGCCGCGCCTCCTGGGCCGGCGACCGGCGCACCGGACGCGACCTGCGCGTCGGACTCCACGCGGATGATCGGCTTGCCGACCTCGACGGTGTCGCCCTCGGAGACGAGCAGGCCGGTGACGGTGCCGGAGAACGGCGACGGGAGCTCGACGAGGGACTTCGCCGTCTCGATCTCGACGAGGACCTGGTCGACGGTGATCTCGTCACCGATCGCGACGCGCCACTGCACGATCTCGGCCTCGGTGAGGCCTTCACCCACGTCGGGCAGGGGGAATTCGGCGACGGCCACTACGGCTCCTTCGGCGTTCTGGTCGAGCTCGGACAGGGAGGTCAGTAGGCGAGGGCGCGGTCGACGGCCTCGAGGACGCGGTCGGCGTCCGGCAGGTGCAGGTGCTCCAGCTTCGACACCGGGAACGGGACGTCGAACCCGGAGACGCGGAGCGGGGGTGCCTGCATCGTGTAGAACGCCTTCTCGGCGACGGTCGCGGCGATCTCGCTGCCGACGCTGACGAAGCCGGAGGCCTCTTGCGCGATGACGAGACGACCGGTCTTCCGGACCGACGCAAGGAGCGGCTCCCAGTCGATCGGCGAGATCGATCGGAGGTCGATGACCTCGCAGCTCGTGCCCTCGCCCTCGGCGATCTCCGCCGCCTGCATGAGCGTGGCGACCATCGCGCCGTGGCCGACGAGGGTGACCTCGGTGCCGGTGCGGGCGACGCGCGTCGTGTGCATCGGGACGTGCCCGTCGACGAGGTCCACCTGACCCTTCGGCCAGTAGCGCGACTTCGGCTCGAGGAAGACGACCGGGTCCTTCGAGGCCACTGCTTCCTGGATCATCCAGTAGGCGTCGTTCGGCGTGCTCGGGCTGACCACGCGGAGACCCGGGGTGTGCGCGAAGTACGCCTCGGGCGACTCCTGGTGGTGCTCCACGGCGCCGATGTGGCCGCCGTAGGGGATGCGGATGACGACGGGCAGCGACATGTGCGCCGGCAGCCGGTTCGCCATCTTCGCGAGCTGCGAGGTGATCTGGTCGAAGCCCGGCCAGACGAAGCCGTCGAACTGGATCTCGACGACCGGGCGGTAGCCGCGCAGGGCCAGGCCGATCGCGGTGCCGATGATGCCGGCCTCGGCGAGCGGGGTGTCCCGCACGCGCTCGGGGCCGAACTTCTCCTGCAGGCCCTCGGTGATGCGGAACACACCGCCGAGTGCGCCGATGTCCTCGCCCATCAGCAGGACCTTGTCGTCCGCCTGCATCGCGGCGGCGAGCCCGGCGTTGAGCGCCTTGGCCATCGTCAGGGTCGGGGTGGGGTCGCTCGGGACCTCGCCGGCGCCCGGGTGGGAGCGCAGGGTGTAGTCGAAGAGCTGCTCGGTGGTGCTCATGCGTGGGCGCCCCCTTCGAAGCCGGCCTCGTACTGTTCGAGCCAGGCCTTCTGCTCGGCGATCAGCGGGTGTGGCTCGCGGTAGACGTTGTCGAACATGACGTCGACGGACGGCGGTGTCAGGGCCACGGTGCGGCGGCGGACGTCGGCGGCGATGTCCTCGCCCTCTTCGTCGAACGCGGCGAACTGCTCGTCGGTCGCGCCCTTGGAGCGCAGGTACGCCTCGGAGCGGACGATCGGGTCGCGGCGGACCCAGTCCTCGAGCTCGCCCTCGGCGCGGTAGCGGCTCGGGTCGTCGGAGCTGGTGTGCGCGCCGATGCGGTACGTGTCGGCCTCGATGAACGCCGGGCCCTGGCCGCTGCGGGCGTGGTCGGTGGCGACGACCGAGGCCGTGTACGAGGCGAGGATGTCGTTGCCGTCGATGAGGACGCTCGGGATCCCGAAGCCGCGCGGACGGTCGACGAGCGGCGTCGGCGACTGCACCGACACCGGTACCGAGATCGCCCAGTGGTTGTTCTGCAGGAAGAAGACGACGGGGGCCTTCGTCGAGGCCGAGAACACGTACGCCTCGTTCACGTCGCCCTGGCTCGTCGCGCCGTCGCCGAAGTAGACGATCGAGCACGCGTCGCGGTCGGGGTCACCCGTGCCGACGTCGCCGTCGAGCTTCTGCCCGAGCGCGTACCCGGTGGCGTGCAGGGTCTGCGAGCCGATCACCAGGGTGGAGATGTGGGTGTTGCCGCGCTCGTCCGGGTCCCACCCGCCGTGCGTCTGGCCGCGGTACATCGCGATGATCTCCATCGGCTCGACGCCGCGGTGCATCGTGACCGCGTGCTCGCGGTAGGACGGGAAGACGTGGTCCTGCGCACGGAGGGCGAAGGCCGAGCCGGTCTGTGCGGCTTCCTGCCCGTGGCTCGGCACCCAGAGGCCGAGCTGACCGGTGCGCTGGAGGTTGTGACCAGCGTGGTCGAACCGACGGGTGAGGACCATGCGACGGTGCATCGCGAGCAGGGTCTCGTCCGGGATCGCCCGCGCGGCGGCGGCGAACTCGGCGTTCTCGTCGGTCTCCACGAACCGGCCCTCGGGGTCGAGGAGCCGGACGGTGGTCGTCGCGGGGGCCGCGGCGCGGAATGACATGCGGGCCAGCGTAGCGGCAGCGACTACTCGGCTGCCTGGAGGTCCCCCACAAGCGACCGTGCTGTTTCGAGGAGCGTTCCCACAGCCTCGTGCTCCCCGATCGAGATGCGGATGCCCTCGTTCCCGAAGGCCCGGACGATGATGCCGGCCTGCTCGAAGCGCTCCGTCGCGTGCGCCGTCAGCTCGCCGGTCGGCAGCCACACGAAGTTGCCCTGGGCGTCGGGCACGTCCCAGCCCTGCTCGCGGAGCGACGTGACGACGTGGTCCCGCTGGACAGCGATCTCGGACACGCGCTCGAGCAGTTCGGACTCGCGCTCGAGGCTCGCGAGCGCCGCCGCCTGGCCCTGCGCCGTGACCGAGAGCGGGATGGCGCAGGCGCGTACGGCATCGAGCACGTACGCCGGGCCGAGGGCGTACCCGACACGGAGTCCGGCCAGCCCGTACGCCTTCGAGAAGGTGCGGAGCACGACGAGGTTCGGGTACCGCTCGAGCAGCGGGGCGCCACGGACGGCGGTCGGCTCGGTGACGAACTCGGCGTAGGCCTCGTCGAGGACCACGAGCACGGTGGCGGGCACCTGCGCCATGAACGCCTCGAACTCCGCCCCGGTCACGATCGGGCCGGTCGGGTTGTTCGGCGTGCAGACGATCACGAGGCGGGTGCGCTCCGTGACCGCGGCGGCCATCGCGTCGAGGTCGTGACCGCCGTCGGGGCGGTTCGGCACCTGCACGCTCGTGGCGCCGGCGACCGTGACGACGCCCGGGTAGGCCTCGAAGGAGCGCCACGCGTAGACGATCTCGTCGCCGGGGCCGGAGGTGGCCTTGGCGAGTTCGTGGAGGATCGCGACGCTGCCGGGGGCGACGTGGACCTCGTCGACGGTGGTGCCGAAGCGGTTCGCGAGCACGGCCCGGACGGCGAGGGCGGTGGCGTCGGGGTAGCGGTTGAACGCGGTCTGCGCCTGCACGGCCTCGACGACGCCGGGCAGCGGCGGGAACGGGTTCTCGTTGCTCGACAGCTTGAAGGCGTCGGCCGCGGCCTGGCGCCCCTGCTTGTAGGCGGGGAGAACGGCGATCTCGGGCCGGATGTGCACGCGCTCGTCAGTCACGGGATCAGGCTACCGGCCCGTCCGCGGGTACCGGAGGGCATCATGGACGCATGCGATTCCTCGTCCGCCTCGTCGTCAACGCCGTCGCCCTCTGGCTCACCACGCTGATCGTCAGCGGCGTCTCCGTCACGCCCTTCGGCGACGGCGGCACCACGGCCACCGTGCTCACCTACCTGCTCGTGGCGTTCGTGTTCGGCCTCGTGAACGCGGTCATCGGCACGCTCATCCGGATCGTGGCCTTCCCGATCTACATCCTCACGCTCGGGCTCATCTCCTTCGTCGTGAACGCGATCCTGCTGCTCATCGTCGCCGGGATCTCGGACGCCTTCGGCTTCGGGCTGCAGGTCGACTCGTTCGGCTGGGGCATCGTCGGCGCCTTCGTGCTCGCGGTGTTCGCGTGGCTGATCGGGCTGTTCGTGCGGCCGGTGCTGAACCGCCCGCGCGCGTGACGCTGGCCGACGACCCGTCGGCGAGCACCCCGTCGGGGCGGGCCGACGACCGGACCGGCACCGCGCCTCCCGACAGCAGCAGCGTCGCGGACGGACGCTCCCTGCGCCATGATGTCCCCATGACCCCGGACGCCGACGCCCCCTTCCGGGTCTCGTTCGTCTGCAGCGGCAACATCTGCCGCTCCCCCATGGCCGGCATCGTCTTCGCCCAGCTCGCGGCGGACGCCGGCATGGCCGACCGGTTCCAGGTCGAGTCCGCCGGCACCGGCGACTGGCACGTCGGTGAGCCCGCCGACGAGCGCACGATCGCAGCACTCGCAGCGCGCGGATACGATGGCAGCAGGCATCGCGCCCGTCAGTTCGATCCGGACCGGTTCCCGGACCTCGATCTGGTGGTCGCACTCGACCGCTCCCACGAACGCATCCTGCGCTCGTGGGCACCGACCATGGACGACGCCGCGAAGGTGACGCTCCTGTTGCGGTACGACGACGCCTGGCCCCAGCAGACCGACGTACCGGATCCGTACTACGCGGACCGGCACGAGTTCGACCGAGTGCTCTCGACCGTCGAACGGGCCTGCCGGGCGCTCTTCCGCCAACTCGAACCGGCAGTCCGTCAGGGAGCCCCATGACCCCCCTTCCCCCGCAGCCGATCAGCCCGCTCGACGGGCGCTACTACCCGATCGTGCACACGGTGGGCGAGCACCTCTCCGAGGCCGGGCTCAACCGCGCGCGCATCGTGGTCGAGGTCGAGTGGCTCATCTTCCTGACCGACCACGCGATGTTCACCACGTCGCCGCTCAGCGTCGACGACAAGGCCGCGCTCCGCCGGGTCGTGGAGACCTTCGGCCAGGAGCAGATCGCCGAGCTCGCCGAGATCGAGGCCACGACGCGGCACGACGTCAAGGCGGTCGAGTACTTCGTCCGTCGTCGTCTGTCCGAGCTCGGGCTCGACGCGATCGCCGAGCTCACGCACTTCGCCGCGACGAGCGAGGACGTCAACAACCTCTCGTACGCGCTGACCGTGCGCGACACCGTCGACCAGGTGTGGCTGCCGGCCTACCGCGCCGTCGTGGCGAGGCTCCGCGAGCTCGCCGACGAGCTGAAGAGCGTCCCGATGCTCTCGCACACGCACGGGCAGCCGGCGACGCCGACGACGCTCGGCAAGGAACTCGCCGTGGTCGTGTACCGCCTCGAGCGCGTGCTGTCGCAGATCGAGGGCGGCGAGTACCTCGGCAAGTTCTCCGGCGCGACCGGCACGTTCTCGGCGCACCTCGCGGCCGACCCCGAAGCCGACTGGCCGGCACTCTCCCGCGAGTTCGTCGAGGGTCTCGGGCTCACCTGGAACCCCCTCACGACGCAGATCGAGTCGCACGACTGGCAGGCCGAGCTGTACGACCGGGTGCGCCACGCGAACCGGATCCTGCACAACCTCGCGACGGACGTGTGGACCTACATCTCGATGGGGTACTTCACGCAGATCCCGGTGGCGGGTGCCACGGGCTCGTCGACGATGCCGCACAAGATCAACCCGATCCGGTTCGAGAACGCCGAGGCGAACCTCGAGATCTCGTCGGCGCTGTTCTCCACGCTGTCCGAGACGCTCGTGACGTCGCGGCTCCAGCGTGACCTCACCGACTCGACCACGCAGCGGAACATCGGCGTCGCGTTCGGGCACTCGCTGCTCGCGCTCGACAACCTGCGCCGTGGCCTGGGCGAGATCGCCGTGAACGAGGTGCGTCTCGCCGAGGACCTCGACCGCAACTGGGAGGTGCTCGCCGAGGCCATCCAGACGGTCATCCGCGCCGAGGTCACCGCCGGACAGTCGAACATCGAGGACCCCTACGCGATGCTCAAGGAGCTCACGCGCGGGAAGCGCATCGGGCAGGCGGAGCTCGTCGCGTTCGTGAACGGCCTGGACATCTCGTCCGGCGCGAAGGCCCGGCTGACGAACCTCACCCCGGCCACCTACACGGGCCTCGCCGACGAGCTGGTCGACCACCTCGACGTGTAGCGCGTCGCGCGCGTCGCGCGGCGCTCGCTTCGTGAGCAGAAATGGTCGGGGCCCGAGCAGGGACCCGACCATTTCTGCTCACCAAGCGTCGGCCTGGAGGCGCGGGTCGGCCCCGCCGGCAGCGTCACCGCCTCAGGTGGTGACGTCCAGGGCTTCGGCGACCAGCGCCTCCAGGACCGTCCGGACCACGGGGCGGACCGCACGGTCCGGCCGGACGAGCGCCTCGATCCGCCGCCCTGCGCGGACGTCGGCGAGCTCGGCGAGGTGGAAGCGACCGGATGCCCGGGTCCCCGAGGTGTACCGCGGCACGAGCGCCACCCCGTGTCCGGCGGCGACGAGGTTCTCGATGACGGGCAGGTGGATCGTGCGGAAGCCGACGCTCGGCGGTGTGTCCGTCGCCGCCGCCATGGCCGTGAGCACCCGGTCGATCGGGTAGCCCTCCGGCACCCCGATCCAGGACTCCCCGACGACGTCGTCGATGCGGACGCGCTCGCGGGCGGCCAGCCGGTGGTCGAGCGGGAGCGCCACGTCGAGCGGCTCGCGGAGGAGCGGGACGGTCTCGAGCGCTTCTCGGCCGGCCGGCGGGGCGCCGTCCGGCCGGTGCCCGATGACGACGTCGTGGTCGGCGGCGAGGGGGCCGAACGCGTCCTCGCTGACGTCGACGTCGACGAGCACCAGGTCGATGCCGGGGTGCTCGCGCATCCGGGTGAGCAGGCCGGGCAGCAGGAGTTCCGCGGCCGACGGGAACACGGCGAGGTCCACCCGCCCGGTCGCGCCGCCGAGGTGCTCCTGCCACGCCGCGTCCACCGTGGCGATCGCCGTCGCGACGCCGCTCGCCAGCCCGGCGAGCACCCGGCCGTGCTCGGTGAGCCGGACCCCGCGGCCGACCCGTTCGACGAGGGGGACGCCGACCTGGCGCTGCAGGGTCTGGAGCTGCTGCGAGACGGCGCTGGGCGTGCGGTTCGTGGCCTCGGCGACGGCGGTGACGCTCCCCCGCTCGGCGAGTTCGCGGAGGACGGCGAGGAGCTGCACGTCGAAGCCGACCATGCAGGGAGCCTACAACGTCAGTGCGGAACTCATCGCTGGTGCTGAACGGTGCGGCTGGGTCACGATCGACCCGTGCGCACCCGTGACCGTCTCCTCGCCGTGGTCGTCGCCGTCGTGTGGGGGCTCAACTTCCCCGCGACGGCCCTCGCCCTCGAGCACTTCCCGCCGTTCCTGCTCGCCGCGCTGCGGTTCACGCTGCTCGCGGTCCCGACCGTGCTGCTCGTCCCGCGCCCGAGGATCCCGTTCGGCCGGCTCCTGCTCGTCGGCTTCGGGCTCGGGGTCCTGCAGTTCGCGTTCCTGTACCTCGGCATGGCCGCGGGGCTCCCGTCCGGGCTGGCGTCGCTCGTCCTGCAGGCGTCGGCGCCGTTCACGGTGGTGCTCGCCGGGGTGTTCCTGCGCGAGCGGCTCACCGGTCGGCAGGTGATCGGGGTCACGATCGCGGTGGCGGCGCTGGCGGCGATCGCCGTGCACCGGGCGCAGGCGGCGGCGCTGCTGCCCGTCGTGCTCGCGCTGTGCGGAGCGCTCGGGTGGGCGATCGGCAACGTCGCGACCCGTCGGGCCGGGGCGGCCAACCCGCTGCACCTGACGCTGTGGTGGTCGATCGTGCCGCCGGTGCCGATGGCCGTCCTGTCGTTCGTCGTCGAGGGGCCGTCGCGCATCGGGAACGCGCTCGGGACGGCGTTCACTGCGGAGGCGCTGCCGGCCGACCTCGGGCTGCTCTACATCGTGCTGGTGGCGACCCTCGTCGGGTACGGCATCTGGTCGCGGCTGCTGGCGGCGTACCCGTCGAGCACCGTCGCGCCGTTCTCGATGCTCGTGCCCGTGGTCGGGGTGTTCGCCTCGTGGGTGGCATTCGGGGAGGTGCCGGACGCGGTGGAGATCGCGGCCGGGGTCGTCGTGGTGGCCGCCGTGCTGTGGTCGTCCCGGCCCGCGCGGTCCCGCCTGGCACGGGACCGTCCCGCGCGGTCCCGCCCGGCGTCGTCACCGGTCGAGGTCGCACCACACGCCGCGGACGCTCCGCCGAGGTCGTACGACGTGCCGCCCGCCGACGGGCTGGGCGGCAGTTCGAGCGACCTCGGCGACCCGCCCCCGCCCCCGCCGACGCCCGCGCCGGCGCCGGCACCGGCACCGGCGCCGACGCCGACGCTCAGCCCCGGTGCTGCCGACGCTCCGCGATGATCCCGGCGAGTGCGCCGCGCAGGTGCGGGTAGCGGAACTCGTACCCGGCCTCGACCAGGCGCGTCGGCACCACCCACCGGCTCTTCAGCACGAGCTCCGTCTCGGTCCGGATCGCGAACGACCCGAGCTCGAGCATCCACCGCCACGTCGGGATCCCGAAGCGTCGCCCGACGGCGTCCCGGATGGTGGCCATCACGGTGCGGTTGTCCGACGGGTTCGGGCTGGACACGTTGACCGCGCCGTCGATGTCCTCGTGGTCGCGGACGAAGCGGATCGCCCCGAGGACGTCCGCGATGTGCACCCAGCTGAACCGCTGCCGGCCCCGGGTGTGCCGGTTCACGTGGTACGTGCCGGCACGGAGCCGGGAGCGCGTCGGGAACCACGGGCCGTCGTACTGCGGCCCGCCGAGTCCCGCCTGCGCCAGCCGGAGCAACGGCACGAGGGCGCTGCCGTCGCCGAACACGATCGCCATCCGGAGCGCCACGCGGCGGGTCGCCGGCAGGTCGACCGCGGACAGGGCGTCCTCCCACGCCTTCGCGACCGAGACCGAGAACCCCTCGCCGAGCTCCCCAGTCGCCTCGTCCTGGGGGCGGTCGTCGGCGTGCCGGTAGATCGTCGCCGTCGAGGCGTTCACCCACAGCGGCGGCGGGTGCTCGCTCGTGCGGATCGCCTCGGCCAGTTCGAGGGTGGTGTCGACCCGGGAGCGGATGATCTCCGCCCGGTTCCGGCGCCCGTACCGGCAGTTGACGCTCTTGCCGGCCATGTTCACGACGAGTGCGGCCCCGTCCACGAGCTCGCGGATCCGCATGGTGTTGCCCCACACGGCGTCGCCGGTCCGGCCGATCGTGACGACCTCGTAGCCCTCGTCGCGGAAGGCGTCCTGCAGGTACTGCCCGACGAAACCGCTCGCCCCCGCGATCACGGCGCGGCCCTTGTGGTCGCTCATCTCATCCCCGTCCTGTGTCCGGCGCGATCTCGTACCGGAACGCCCCCTCGTACCGGTACAGCGTGCCGACCAGCGGGGCCGAGAGCACCAGGGACACGCGCTGCTGGTCGGCATCGTCATCGAATCGTTCTACGCGCCCCGCTCGGCGGCAACGCGCCAGCGTTGCGCGGGGTGCGCCGGGCGAGCCTGCGAGTCCGGGTCACACGCCCGAGTTCGGACCAGGCGCAGGGCGCCCGCGTCCGGGCCCTGCGCGTCGACCTCCGCCCGGAGCAGGGCGCTGACGCGCCCACGGCGACCGAGGTGGTCGACGAGCCCGTCGGGTCCGGCGGTGATGGCGTCGACCATCGTGCGGGTACCGGAGCGGAAGCGGAAGGTGCGGTGCGCGCGGACGGCGACCCGACCCTCCTGGACCGCCTGCCCGCGACCGACGCGAGCCGGGCGGTTCTCGACCGTGAAGGGGACGTCCCGTTCCCAGACCGGGAACATGACGGCGTCGCGGGCGAACCACGCGAGTACCGGCCAGAGCCAGCGGCGGGGTGTGCCGACGACGTCGAAGACGCCCTCGCCACGGCCGACGTGTCCGGGCGGGATCGCACCGAAGTACGTCGACAGTCGCGGGTGCAACCGGGCCAGCACGTCGGGCGGTGTGGACAGCTCGTAGGGCGACCGGGTCACGTCCCGATCCTGGCATGTCGTCGGTGCGGATCCCTACGATGATGCGCATGGGACACGACCACGGAGCAGGGCACCCGCACGGGCACGCGTCCGAGCGCGCACTGCTCATCGCGTTCTGCATCTCGGCGACGATCCTGCTGGCCGAGGTCGTCGGTGCCGTCGTGACCGGATCGCTCGCCCTGCTCGTCGACGCCGGGCACATGGTCGTCGACACCGGCGGGCTCGGCATCGGCCTCGTGGCGACGCGGCTCGCACGACGCTCGCCGACCGCGCAGCGCACGTGGGGCTTCCAGCGTGCCGAGGTGCTCGGGGCCACGGCGCAGGCGGCGATCCTGCTCGCCGTCGGCGTCTACGTGATCATCTCGGCGATCCAGCGGCTGTTCGTGCCGGCCGAGATCCACTCCGGGCCGCTGCTCGTGTTCGGGGTCATCGGCCTCGTCGGCAACCTCGTGGCGTACGCCGTGCTGCTGCGGGCCTCCGGCGAGGGGTTCACCTCGCGGGCCGCCCGGCTCGAGGTCCTCAACGACACCCTCGGCTCCGTCGCGGTCATCGCCGCCGCGGTGGTCCTCATGCTGACCGGGTGGGAGCGGGCGGACTCGGTCGCGGCGATCCTGATCGGGCTGCTCATCCTGCCGCGGGCGATCCGGCTGCTGCGCGAGACCGCCAACGTGCTGCTCGAGTCGACGCCCCCGGGGCTCGACCTCGACGACGTCCGGGGGCACATCCTCGAACTCGACCACGTCATCGCCGTGCACGACCTGCACGCGACCCTCGTGGCCACCGGGGTGCCCAACCTGACCGCGCACGTGGTGGTGGACGACGAGTGCTTCTCGACGGCGCACGCCCCGCGGATCCTCGACGAGCTGCAGCAGTGCGTGGCGGAGCACTTCGACGTCCCCGTGGAGCACTCGACGTTCCAGCTGGAGCCGGCGTCGCACCGGCGGCACGAGCACGAGGTGCACGCCTAGGCGGTGCCCGCCGCGCCACCGTCGCTCGGGGACGGGGTCAGCAGCCGCCGTCGCTCGTGGGGAACGCCGTGATCACGCGGTCGGTGGTGGCCGACACGATCACGCGGACGAACGGCTCGGCCGCAGGGCGAGACCCGTCGTCGAACCGCACGGGAGCGGCGAAGCAGACCTTGCCGTCGCCGGCGTCCTGCGGGTACCCGGTCGCCGGTGCCTCGAGGGCGGACTGCACCGCGGTGAGCATCGCGTCGTCCCAGTCTCGGGAGCCGTGGCCGGTCACGACGTCCTCCCAGTCCGCGGTGTGCCGGACCCGGATGTGCTCGTAGCCCTGGCCGGAGTTCCCGCACTGCAGCACGACCGTGCCGAGCGCCTCGGTGTCGTACCGGGCCACGGTCTCGCGGGTGCTCCGGTCGCAGCGGTCGAGGACGGCGTCGCCGGGCAGGTCCGGGCCGGTGCGGGTGATCGTCACCGTGCCGTCCTTCGTCGCGCCCCCGCCGGCGGTCGCACTCGGGACGACGCTGACCGCCGTGCCCCCGAGCACCGGGTCGTCGGCACCGCGCTGCGCCGTCAGTGCGACGCCACCGGCCACGAGGCCGGCGGCCAGCACGGCGGCGACGCCGGTGATGACGGAACGGTTGCGCTTCTGGGACACGCGCCCAGTATGCCGGACGGGTGTCGTGCCTCCTGGACCGCCCGCGGACGCAGTCGAACCACGTTCCCGACATCGCACCGCGCCCCAGCGGTGGTGCGATGTCGGAAACGTGGTTCGACGTGGCCGAACGCGCAACGTGGCCGAACGCGCAACGCGGGACGCGGACCAGCGCTCAGGCCCGCGCAGCCAGGCGGGTCCCGGCGACGACGGCCAGCACGGCCACGAACACGACGTACCCGAGCAGCACGGGCAGCGTCGGCAGCACGAGGAGCGCGGCACCGACCGCCACCACCGGCACGGTCAGCCCGGCGTAGGCGATGAGGAAGGTCGCGGCGAGGACGCCGCCGCGACGTTCCGGGCCGACGAGAGCGCCCGCGCTGCCGATCGACGCGCGGAACAGCAGCCCGACGCCGGCTCCCGCGACGACCCCGCCGCCGATGAACCCGGCCACCTGCAGCACCACCGCGGCACCGGCCAGGACGACCAGACCACCGACGAGCAGGACCATCCCGAGGCGGATCTGCGCCCGCTGCGACAACCGGGCGAAGACGATCTGCGACACCGCGCTCGCGGCGAACACCCCGAACGTCGTGGCTCCGGCGGCGAGGCGGTCGGTCACGTGGAAGGTCGTCCCGAGGAACGTCGGCGCGACCGAGGTGAAGAGTCCCTGCACCGCGAGCGCGGCGAACGCGGCGGTGCCGGCGGTCCAGAACGCTCCGGCCTGCCCCTCCGGCGCCTGCAGTCGCTGCGGGCGGTAGGGCACGGGCGACGTGGGGCGATCGACGGTCTCCGGGGCGGCGAGCACCACCACGAACGCGACGGCCAGCGCCACGACGAACACGACGTAGGGCACCATGAGCGGCTGCCCGACGAACTCCGCGAGCGCTCCGCCGACGAGGGCGCCGAGCGACAGCCCGCCGAGGTTCACGACCCCCGCGACCACGCCCGCCCCACCGGCCGACGACTGCGAGCCCGTCGCCCGGACCCGCAGCTCGCCGAGGTGCGCGGTCGCCGTCGCCGTCAGGAGCCCGACCCCGAGGCCGGTCACGAGCCGGGCGACGATGAGGCCGCTGACGTCGTTCCAGAGCAGGAAGAGCACCGCTGCGACGAGCTCGAGCGCCACCGACACGAGGATGAGCGGGCGCCGTCCGTGCACGTCGCTGAGGTGTCCGGCGAGGTACAGGGACCCGACGACGCCCACGCCGTACGCCGCGAAGACCACGGTCGTCGTGAAGGTCGGGAAGCCGTCGCGTGCCTGGTAGATGACGTAGAGCGGTGCGGGCACGGTCGCGAACGCCATCACCGCCAGGAACGCGAACGCCACGGCCCAGAACCCGACGCCGTGCCGACGGCGCGTGTGCGCTCGTCGTCCACGCGGGGCGGCGACGCGCTCGCGCGCGGTGGCGACGGTCGACGACGTGGGAGCGGATGCGGTGGCGGTTGACATGCTCCGATCGTGCCGCTGCACACCCATCGAGTCCAACGGATGCTCTTGATGTCGTCCATCGACCTGATCGATACTGAGCCGGTGGAGACCCGTCTGCTCGAACAGTTCGTCACCGTCGCCGCCGAGGGCAGCGTCACCCGCGCCGCCGAACGGCTCTGGGCGGCGCAGTCCACGGTGTCCGCGGGGATCGCGTCACTCGAGCGGAGCTTCGGGGTCCGGCTGTTCGACCGCACCGGACGGCACCTCGTGCTGACGACCGCTGGTGAGGACCTGCTCCCCCACGCCCGCGCCGTGCTGGAGTCCCTCGACCGGATGCACGACCTCGCGACCGTCGACGACGCCGACCTGCGGGGACGGGTCCGGCTCGGCATCTTCACGAGCATGGACATCGTCGACCTCACGGGCGTGCTGCGGCGTTTCCGGCAGCGGCACCCGCTGGTCGCGGTGGAGCTCATGACCTCGCCCTCCGGGACGACCGGGCTCGTGCAGGACCTGGTCGCCGGGCGGCTGGACATCGCCTACACGGGCCTGCCGGCGGTCCCGGCCGGGGTCGAGGTGGCGCCGCTCCGGGAGATGCCGTTCCGGGTCTTCACCGCCGCCGACCACCGGTTCGCCGGTCGTCGGTCGGTCTCGCTCGCCGAGCTCGCCGACGAGCCGTTCATCGACACCGCGCACGGCTTCGGCAACCGGATCATCCTCGACACCGCGCTGGAGCGGCTCGGGATCCGGCGGCGGATCGTCGCGGAGATGAACGACATGCCCGCGGTGATCCGGTTCGCGTCGGCCGGCCTCGGTGTCGGCGTCGTCCCGGACTCCGGGGTGCGCCACGACGGTGCGGTGCTCGAACTCGAGGACGAGGTCGACCCCCTGCGCATCGGACTCGCGATGCGGACGAGTCCGGAGCCGAACCGAGCGGTGCGCACGCTGGCGCGCGACATCGTGGCGGCGCGCGTCGACGTCGCTGCGCAGCCGGGCTGAGCGGCCGGGTTCCGGTCGTACCCCACCGACGGACTGGAGGCGCGGGTCGTCCCCGCCACGCGCCTCCAGGCCGTCAGTCCCCCCAGATCTCCCCGACGATCGCACCCAGCAGGTTGTCGGTCGGGAAGTTGGCCTGGTCGATCTCCAACCAGGTGTCGCCGCGGACGTAGCGGGTTCTGCTCCAGTCCGTGCCGTACTGCGGATCGGGCCTGGTCTGCCGGCAGATCCGGATGCCGTCGGACTCCTCGCACGTCGGCGACCACCCCTCGTAGTAGCTGCGCTCTCCGTTCGCGAGCTCCTCCGGCGTGCCGTGGCCCATCGTCACGGCGAGCCCCGTGATGTCCGCAGCCGGATCACGCCACAGGCAGTACAGGTCGGTCTCCGGCAGTCCCGAGCCGGTATCCACCACCGGCGGAGGCGTCGCTTCAGCGGGCAGCCCTTCCGCGACCGGGAGCACCCGCTGCAAGGGGACGTCGCCGAAGAAACGGTCGTAGTCGGACGCCGGGACGAGTGCACGGCAGTCGGTCGGGATCGTCGCCGTCGTGTTGACCGGCGTCGGGGTCGGGCGCGGTGTCGGGCGCTGGGTGATCGGCGCGGACGTCGGGGTCGTCGCGGAGGGCGACGGCTCCGGCTGCTGCGTCCGGGTGGGTGCGGCGACGGGCGTCTCCTGCTGCGACAGCGACAGGGCCACGGCGCCGGTCGCGGTCCCGATCGCCAGCAGGCCGATGACGCCGAGCGCGATGCCCGGACGGAACCGACGCCGCTTCGGACGCGGGGTGGCACGTTCGAGGACGTTCTGCTTCATCGAGACGAGCATGCGCTGCAGGTCGTCTCCCTCGGGGGGCTCAGTGTTCATCGTGCATCACCACCTTCTTGAGTCGGCGTCGGGAGCGGGAGACCCGCTGGGTGACCGCACCGACGCTGAGGCCCAGCATCTCGGCGGCCTCGGCGTAGGAGTGCCCCTCGAGGAGGCACAGTTCGCAGATGCGTCGGTCGGTCTCGGGGAGCGCGGCGATCTCGTCGCGGACCCAGCGGAGGCGCTCACGGGCCTCGGCGTGGTCCTCGGGTGCGGCGAGCTGCTCGGGGAGTTCGTCGGCGCGACGGCGGGCCTGCTTCCGGCCGGTGTTGAACGCGTGGTTCCGGCAGACGACGAGCAGCCACGGGAGCATCGTGTCCGCGGGGAGTTCGAGGGTCTCGGCACGCTGCCAGAGCGTCAGGAAGGCGTCCTGCACGATCTCCTCGACGTCCTGGCGGTCATCGACGAGTGCCCAGGCGTAGCGGGTGAGGGTCGCGGCGTACCGGTCGAACGCCCGGGCGAGCGCACTCTTGTCGCCCCGTGCCATCGCACGGACGATCGCCTCGTCCGTGTCGGTGCCGGTCGTCACGTCCACATCCCACCTCCTTCACTCCAGAGGTGTCGGCTGCACGCGCGATCGTGACAGGACCGTGGCGAAAACGTGATCCCGGGCGTGTCGGTCGCCCGAGCGGGTCAGGCGTCGAGCAGGTGCGCGATGCCGGCGACCGAGCGCTTCGCCGCAGCCGAGGTCGACAGGTACCCGACGAGGACGATCCCCGCTCCGATCCCGACGACGATCCACCACATCGCGTGCGTGGCCACGGCGAACCCGGCGCCGACGGTCGCGACCGCACTCGCGCCGGTCACGGTGCCGGCGAGTGCGACCCCGAGCGACACCCCGGTCTGCCGGCTCGTGGACGCGACGGCCGCAGCGGACCCGGACTGCGCGCGGGGCATGCCCGAGACGGCCGTGTTCGTGATCGGCGCGTTCACCATGCCGAACCCGAACCCGAACAGCACGAAGGCGACGACGAGCACCCACATCGGTGTCGTGGCGTCGATCGTCGTGAGGATCGCCCCGGCGCCGCCGACACCGATGCCGGCGAGGACGAGCGGGACCCGGGTGCCGATCGAGCCGACGAGACGCCCGGACAGCGGCGAGACGAGCATCGTCGCGACCGCCGCGGGCAGCGTCCACAGGCCGGCCTGGAAGGGCGACATGCCCCGGACCTCCTGCAGGTAGAGCGCGTTGAGGAAGAGGAACGCCCCGTTGGCGCCGAACGCGCCGATCGCGGTGACGACCGCGGCCGAGAACGGGATGCTCCGGAAGAACCGGACGTCGATGAGCGGTTCGCGGCGACGGCGCTCGACGGCGACGAGCACGACGAGGGACGCCGCGGCGAGGACGAACAGCCCGAGAGCGGCCGGTGACGTCCAGCCGAGCCGCGGCCCCTCGATGAGCCCGCCGACGAGCGTCGCCAGGAGCACGATGACGAGCACCTGGCCGACGGGGTCGAGCCGTCGGGGCTCCGGCGACTTCGACTCGGGGACGAACAGGAACGTCAGCACGATCGCCGCGATGCCGATCGGCACGTTGATCCAGAAGATCGCGCGCCAGCCGACGGTGTCCGTCAGCGCGCCGCCGACCAGCGGACCGAGCCCCATCGACACACCGACGACGGCACCCCAGACGCCGACCGCACGGGCACGCTCCTTCGCGTCGTCGAAGGTGGCGGTGATGATCGACATCGCGACCGGGTTCATCATCGAACCGCCCACCGCCTGGACCATGCGGAAGACGACGAGCCAGCCCACCCCGGGCGCGAGCGAGCAGAGCAGCGACCCGACCGTGAAGAGCGCGAGCCCGATCTGGAAGGTGGTGCGGCGGCCGATGCGGTCGGCGGTGGAGCCGGAGAGCAGCAGCAGGCTGGCGAGGACGAGCGTGTAGGCGTCGATCGTCCACTGCAGCCCGGAGATCGAGCTGCCGAGTTCACGCCCGATCGAGGGCAGGGCGACGTTCACCACGGTGGCGTCCATCGAGACGATGAACAGGCTCATGCAGCAGACCGCGAGGATGAGGTACCGGTGCCGGTACCGCTGCGGCAGGCCCGGGTCGCCCTGGAACGGCCGCCGTGACGGCACCGCGGGGGCGGCCTCCGACTCAGTGGAAGTCGTTGCCGTCTCCTTCACCCGGGGTCTTGTGACCACCGAGCATGTCGTTGTCGTCCTGGTCGCTCGTCGAGGCGAGCTGCAGCATCGCGAGGACGACCACGACGACGATGAACGCGATGCCGAGGAAGATCGCGGCGAGCTGGAGCTCACGCGTGGCGAGCAGCACGACGAGCCCGGTGAAGACCGCGACGATCGCGGAGATCCCGAGGAGCTCGACCGGGCGCAGGCGGTCGCGACGGCTGGGGGTGGTCATGCGTGTGGTGCTCCGTCCGGGGTTGCGGCCGGGGCCGCCGTTCCCCACTTGTGCGAGAGGCCGGCGATCACGTGGAAGACCGCGGTGATGGCGAGGTAGGCGCCGAGCAGGCCGACGAGGACGATCGAGGCGTCCAGCGTGCCGGTGACCCGCTCGACACCGCCGAGCTCCTGCGAGTAGTCGGGCGGCGTCACCAGGAAGGCGACGGCGAGCAGCAGCGTCAGGCCGCCGACGGTCGTCCAGTCGCGCGCGAACGGCGAACGCCCACGGGCGCGGAGCCCCTGCGTCAGCTCGAGCGCCCCGGTGAGGACGGCGAAGGCGACGACGACCGCGATGAACGCCGGCAGGCCGAGGCCGTTGCACGCGAACGCGGCGACCGCGGCGACGAGGGTGATCACCGCCTGCAGGAGGGTCGTCCGGCGCGACCGTCCGTCCGCCGGGAGCCGCGTCGTGCCCGCGAGCAGCAGCACGAGTCCGTCCACCGCTGCGAACCCACCGAACAGCAGCAGGCCGTAGCCCGCCGCGTGGTTGGACGAGAAGGTGATGACGATGGCCACGATCGCGGCTGGCACGGCCCGGAGGACGGGGATCGGCCAGTACCGCGCGCGCTGGCCGGAGTCGTCCACGGAGTCGGACACGAGACCTCTTTCGGGCATGCGGATCGTGGTTCGATCCTACCGCCGCACGGTGCAGCGGCCGACCGCGCGGGGCGATCGGCCGCTGAGGATGCTCGAACCAGCAGGCGTCAGCGAGGGGTCAGCGAGGGGTCAGCGGGGCGTCGAACCGACCTCGTCCTCCGCCGTACGTCGGCTCGCACGCCGCCGCGCGAGCCACCAGCACGTCGCCCCGGCCGCCACACCGACGGCGGCCACCGCCGCGACCACGCCGAGGTCCTCCGTGCCGGTGTAGGCGAGCGCTCCGGCCCGGGCCGGCCCGGCGTCCCCGCCGTCTCCACCGTCCCCGGCGGGACGGACCCCGCGGTCGTCGGGCGCCCGGTCGCGCGGACCCGTGTCAGCGTCCCCGCCGTCACCCGGCCCGTCGGGGCCGCCGTCGCCGCCGTCACCACCGCCGTCTCCGCCGGGGACCACCACGATCCCGACGCCCGGCGAGGGGTCGCCGCCGTCCGGATCGCTCGGCGACGTCGCGGTCGCCACGTTCACCACGTCCGACCCGTCCCCGGAGTACGCCGGGTCGAGCTGCGCCCGGACCCGGAACGACACGGTCTCCCCCGCGGCGAGCGCGGCACCGGAGCGGCAGGTCACGTCCTGCCCCTCGGCCGTGCACTCGTCCGGCGACCCGACGAACCGCATCGCGCTCGGCAGCTCGTCGACCGCCCCGACGTCCTCGGCGGTACCCGGGCCCCGGTTGCGGGCGGTGATCGTGTACTCGACCTCGTCACCGGGCTCGACCGCGGTCGAGGGGGACACGGACTTGTCCGTCTCGACGTGCGCGTCCACCCGGGCGGCGACCGTGGTGCTCGCCGCCGAGGTGTTGTCGTCCTCGTTCGTGTCGGCGGTCCGGGGCGCCGGTCGGATCGTGGCGACGCTCTCGAGCGTGCCCTCGGCGTCGTCGGCGGTGCGGCCGCGGATCGTCACCGTGGCCGTCCCGTCGCGCGGCAGGCCGAGATCGGTGGCGACGTCGCCGGTGCCCGATTCGGCCCCGCACGACGACCCAGTGGCCGCCGAGCAGGTCCACGTGACGTCGCGCAGGGCGTCGGGCACGTCGACGTCGAGCGCGCTCGGGTCCGACGCGTTCACGCCGGCGTTCCGTGCGGTCACCGTGTACTCGACGTCGGCACCCGCCGGGACGCTCGGCGCGAGGTCGTGCGTGACGGCGACGTCCGTCGGGGTCCAGACGCGCAGGGCGTCGACCTCGTGCACGTTGACGTGGCTGCCCGTCGCCCCCGCGAAGCCGAGGCGGAGCGTGCTCGGCAGCGGTGCCTGGCCGTCGCCGTGCAGGGGGACCCGGTCGAGCACGGTCCGCATCCGGTCCCCGTCCTGCAGCCGGACGGTGACCGCGAGTTCTCCGGCGTCACCGGGGAGCAGGGTCACGCGGACCTTCCGGAGCGTCGCCCCGGCGGTCTCCGTGCCACCGGGAGCGGGGGCAGCGCCGACCCAGCGGTAGCCGAGCACCCCGTCGCCGGAGCCACGGATCGACACGGTGTCCGGGCGCGCCCCGGGACCGGAGTAGTTGATCGGCGTCGAGAAGTTGCCGTAGTGGTCGACCGCGATGCCCGCGAAGCCGCCGGGCACCCCGGGCAGGTCGCAGGAGAGGCCACCGCCCTGGGACGTCTCGCGTCGGCACGCGTACCCGAGCCCGGCCCCGAACGACCCGACGCCCTGCTCGGCGGCGCCGTCCGCGAGGAACAGCAGCAGGCCGTCGGCGCCCGGGTCGTCCACGTCGCGGTACATCGCGTAGCTGAACTCGATCTCGAGCCCGAGGTCGGACGGGAACGTGTCCTGCATCGACCACGCTCCCGCCTGGTCCTTGACGTCGTCGGTCAGCCGGAGCCGACCGTCGACGATCGCCGCGTCGCCGTGCAGGGCGCCGCCGGCAGCGGTGGAGAACTGGTTCTCGTAGGGGAAGGCGAGCTCGTCGGCCGAGGAGGCCGACGGCACGAGGCCGGGTGCCGCGAGGACACCGAGCGCGGTCAGGACGGACGCGACGGCCGCGACGCGGCGGAGCCGGCGTGACCTGGCGGGCGGTCGACCGCCCGGCGGGGTGTTGGGAGCTGTCATGCCCCGATCGTCGCGACCGGAGGGTCCCCGTCAGGCGGGCGTCGGCCGATCTGTGGAACGCGTCCCCGCGCCTCCTGGCTGTGGAGGAAGAGTCCGGCTCAGCGCAACCAGACGGTGGTCTCCCCGGGGAGCACCCCGTCGCCGAGCGGACCGGACGAGACGACGACCTCGCCGGCGGGCAGCTCCACCGGCTCGGTCCCGAAGTTCGTGACGGAACGCCACCCGTCGTGCCGCGCGAACGCCACGACCCCGTCCGGCGCCTCGATCCACGCGAGGTCCTCGCCCCGCTGCAGGTCCCGTCGGACAGCGGTCGCCGCGCGGTACAGGGAGAGGGTCGACCCGGGGTCGCCGTCCTCCGCCTCGACCGAGGACGCGCCGAAGTCGGCCGGCTGCGGCAGGTGCGGTGCGACCGCCCCGAACCCGAACGACGGCCCGGACGTGGTCCACGGGATCGGCACGCGACACCCGTCCCGCCCCTTCACGGTGTGCCCGGTGCGGATCCACTTCGGGTCCTGCAGCGCCTCGTGCGGGATCGCCGCGGCCTCCTGCAGCCCGAGCTCCTCGCCCTGGTAGACGTACGACGAACCGGGCAGCGCCAGCATCAGCAGCGTCGCCGCCCGCGCCCGCCGGAGCCCCCGTGCACGATCGAGCGACGGTGTCGTGCCGTCGGTCATGAGCCACGCGTCGGTGTCCGTGCCGTCCGGCAGGCCGTACCGGGTCGCGTGCCGGACGACGTCGTGGTTCGACAGCACCCACGTGCTCGATGCCCCGGACTGCGCCGACGCCGACAGGTTCCGGCCGATGATGCCCCGGAACGCCGCGGCGTCGAACGGCGCCTCGAGCAGGTCGAAGTTGAACGCCTGCCCGAGCTCGGTCGGCCGGGCGTAGAGCACGCGGCGCGGCGCGGGCGCCCAGGCCTCCGCCACGGCGGCTCGCGGCGGGTCGTACTCGTCGAGCACCCGGCGCCACGCCGCGAAGATCTCGTGCACCTCGTCGCGGTCGTAGAGCGGGTCGGAGCCGTCCAGCGGCAGGTGGTGCTCGTCGGACGGACGGTACGGGGTCGACAGGTCCTTCGCCAGGCCGTGCGCGACGTCCACCCGGAAGCCGTCGACCCCGCGGTCGGACCAGAAGCGCAGCGTGTCCTCGAAGTCGGCACGGACCTCCGGGTTCGACCAGTCGAGGTCCGGCTGCTCGGGCGCGAACAGGTGCAGGTACCACTGGCCGTCGGGCACGCGGGTCCAGGCGCTGCCGCCGAAGTTCGACACCCAGTCGCTCGGCGGGAGCGACCCGTCGGCACCGGCACCGTCCCGGAACACGTACCGAGCGCGTTCGGGCGAGCCGGGGCCCGCGGCGAGCGCGGCACGGAACCACGCGTGCTCGTCCGAGGTGTGGTTCGGGACGATGTCCGCGATCAGCCGGATGTCGTGCTCGTGGAGGGCACGGACCAGTGCGTCGAAGTCGTCGAGTGTGCCCAGGCGATCGTCGACGTCCCGGTAGTCGGCGACGTCGTAGCCGCCGTCCGCCAGCGGGGAGGGGAAGAACGGCGACAGCCAGACCGCGTCGACGCCGAGCGACGCCAGGTAGGGCACGCGGCTCGTCACGCCCGCGAGGTCGCCGAGCCCGTCGGCGTCCGTGTCCGCGAAGCTCCGCGGGTAGACCTGGTAGACGACGGCGTTCCGCCACCAGTCCGGGTCGGTCGTGCGGGGCGTGCTGGCCGGCGTCCGAAGCGTGCTCACGTCGCCAACGTACCGACGATCCACCGGACCGGGAATAGGGGTCCACGCGCACGCATTGGTTGTCGATGACACCTTTCCGTCACAGAACCAGTAAGGATCCCCGATGACGAACGTCCTCGCCCTCGTCGGCAGCCTCCGCGCCGAGTCCATCAACCGCAAGCTCGCCGAGGCGGCTGCGCACCACGCCCCGGAGGGCATCGAGCTGTCGACCTTCGACGGCATCGTCGACCTGCCCTTCTACAACGAGGACATCGACGGCGACACCCCGCCCGCCTCGGCCGTCGCCTTCCGCGACGCGGTCGCCGCCGCCGACGCCGTCCTGCTCGTCACCCCCGAGTACAACGGCACCATCCCGGCCGTCCTGAAGAACGCGCTGGACTGGGGTTCGCGTCCGTTCGGCGCCTCGCCGCTGTCCGGCAAGCCGCTCGCCGTCATCGGCTCGGCCTTCGGCCAGTTCGGCGGCGTCTGGGCGCACGACGACGCCCGCAAGGTCGCCGGGATCGCCGGCGCGAAGGTCCTCGAGGACGTCAAGGTCGCCATCCCACAGTCGGTGGTCCGGTTCGCCGAGACCCACCCGCGCGAGGACGCCGAGGTCACCACGCTCGTCCAGGGCGCCCTCACCGCGCTCGCCGAGGCGACCGAGGAGCAGGCCGCAGCCTGACGACGTCACGCACGTGACGACGGACGGGAGGCGCGGTGCGGGCCCGCACCGCGCCTCCCATCCGTCCACGGGTGCGGGAGACCGCATCCCGTGAGATCCCTAGACGGTCTAGCAACGAGACGGGCTACCCTGAACGCCATGTCCACGCAGGAGATCACGGAAGCGTCCGGGTACTGGTTCCCCGATGACGACGCGACCCAGCGGGGCGTCACCGTCCTGAACGCCCTCCGCCGGTACCGCGCCGCCGAGACCGCGATGCGTCGACGCACCCGCGACTCGATGGGCATGGGCGAGACCGACCTGCTCGCGGTGCGCTTCCTGTTGCAGGCGCAGCGCGCCGGGCGCACCGTGAAGCCGAAGGACCTGGCGGCGTACCTCAAGATCTCGTCCGCCTCGACCACGATCCTCATCGACCGCCTCGTGAAGTCGAACCACGTCCGCCGCGACCCGCACCCGACCGACCGCCGCGCGCTCGTGATCACCCCGACCACCGAGACCGACGAAGAGGTCCGTGCGACCCTCGGCATCATGCACCGTCGGATGATGGGCATCGCCGAGGGCCTCTCCCCCGAGGACGCCCGCGTCGTCGCCGTGTTCCTCGAGCAGATGCGCTCCGCCGTCGACCAGGTCGACCCCGCCGTCACGCACTGATCGGACCACGGGGGACGCGTCCTCTGAGCGGACGTCCTGCCGCACCGCGTAGACCGGTCTGGTACCGGTCACCAACGCGGAAGGAACCGATCATGCACGCATCGGACAAGCTCGCCAAGAACCTCCAGGCGGTCCTCGTGGACCTCATCGACCTGCACCTGCAGGGCAAGCAGGCCCACTGGAACATCCTCGGGACCAACTTCCGGGACCTCCACCTCCAGCTCGACGAGATCGTCGACGCCGCACGTGAGTTCGCCGACGACACCGCCGAGCGCATGCGCGCCCTGTACGCGGTCCCGGACGGCCGCTCGAGCACCGTCGCGGCGTCGAGCCACCTCGACCAGTTCCCCGAGGGCGAGATCACCACGCACGACGCCATCGACCAGGTGACGCTCCGCCTCTACCAGGCGACCGGCACCATGCGCGACGTCCACGACGAGGTCGACGAGGAAGACCCGACGACGGCCGACCTGCTGCACGGCTTCATCGAGCGCCTCGAGCAGCTCGCGTGGATGGTCTCGGCCGAGAACCGCGCACCGAGCACCCCGCTCGCCTCGGCCACCACGCCCGCGGTCGCGGACGCCTCGGCGCACGCGTAGCGGCCACCAGGTGGACCTCGGGATCCAGGGCAAGACCGCCCTGGTCTTCGGCGCGGACTCCGGCATCGGCTGGAACACGGCTCGCATCCTCCTCGCGGAGGGTGCGACCGTGGTCGTGTCGGACCTCGACCAGTCGCAGCTCGACAACAGCGCCGACCAGCTCGAGGCGCCGTACGGCAGGCTGCACGCCTTCGCAGCGGACGTCACGAGCGCTGCGAGCCTGGCCGACCTGCACACCAGGGTGCGCGACGCCGTCGGCGAGATCGACATCCTCGTGCAGTCCTCCGGCGTCACGGGCGCCCAGGGCCTGTTCCACGAGATCGACGAACAGGGATGGCTCGACACCATCGACGTCGACCTGATGGGGCCGGTGCGGATCACGCGTGAGTTCATCGGCGACCTGCGCCAGGGCGGCTGGGGTCGCCTCGTCTACCTCGTGTCCGAGGACGCGTCGCAGCCGTACGACGACGAGCTCCCCTACTGCGCGGCCAAGGCCGGGGTGCTGTCCTTCGCGAAGGGCCTCTCCCGCACCTACGCGAAGGAGGGCCTGCTCGTGAACACCGTGTCGCCGGCGTTCATCCACACGCCGATGACCGACGCGATGATGAAGAAGCGCGCCGAGGAGACCGGCCAGACCTTCGACGAGGCGATCGCGTCGTTCCTCGACGACGAGCGCCCTTACATGGAGCTGCAGCGTCGCGGCGAGCCGGAGGAGGTCGCGAACGTCATCGCGTTCCTCTGCTCCGACCTCGCCAGCTTCGTGAACGGCTCGAACTACCGGGTCGACTCCGGCTCGGTCGCAACGATCTAGGAGACGCCATGACCGACTTCCGCTACCTCGTCGTCGGCGGCGGGATGGTCGCCGACGCCGCTGCCCGCGGTGTCCGCGAACTCGATGCCGACGGCTCGATCGGCATCATCAGCGAGGACGTCGACCGGCCGTACGCCCGGCCGGCGCTCTCGAAGAAGCTGTGGACCGACCCGGACTTCAGCTGGGACGAGAAGGTCGACCTGCACACCGAGGAGACCGGCGCGACGTTCGTGCTCGGCACCGCGGTGACGGCGATCGACCGCGCGGCGAAGACCGTCACGACCTCGGACGGGCACACCCACGGCTACGAGCGACTGCTCCTCGCGACCGGCGGCAAGCCCCGCGGGCTCCCCGGGCTGTCGCCGTCCGACCGGGTGCTCGACTACCGGAGCGCCACCGACTACCGACGCCTCCGTGAGCTCGCCGACGCCGGGGCCCACGTGGCCGTCGTCGGTGGCGGGTACATCGGCACCGAGATCGCGGCCGGCGTCGTGCAGAACGGCGCCCGGGTGACGCTCGTCGACCCGGACGAGGTCGTCGGCGGCCGGATGTTCCCGGAGGACCTCGCCCGGGCGTTCCAGCAGCGCTTCGTCGACCACGGCGTGGAGCTCCGGCTCGGGCGCCGGGTGGACCACGGGTCCGAGCACGAGGGTGGCGTCACGCTGACCCTCGACGACGGGTCCGAGGTGACCGCCGACGCGGTCGTGGTCGGACTCGGCATCGAACCGGCGACCCGGCTCGCCGCCGACGCCGGGCTCACCGTCCGGGACGGCATCGTCGTCTCCTCGACGCTCCTCACCGACGACGACTCGGTGTTCGCCGCCGGCGACGTCGCCGAGTACCCCGACCGGATCCTCGGCACGCGCCGGGTCGAGCACGTCGACAACGCGCAGCAGCAGGGCCGGCAGGCGGGGCGCAACCTCGCCGACGCCGACGAGACCTACGACCACACGCCGATGTTCTACTCCGACGTCTTCGACATGGGGTACGAGGCGGTCGGGCAGGTCACCACGAAGCTGCGCACCGTCGAGGACTGGCAGGAACCGACCGTCACCGGTGTCGTCTACTACCTCGACGACGACGACCTCGTGCGCGGCGTCCTGCTCTGGAACGTCTGGGACAAGACCGACGAGGCCCGCAAGGTCCTCGCCGAGGCCCACGCGCTCACTCCGGACATGCTGATCGGGCGCATCACGCCGTAGCGTCGCGTCCACCCTGGAGGCGCGGTGCCGGTCCACGAGACCGGCACCG
>Ga0308167_1000751_pt1 | contig 48946 bp, 79 predicted proteins | sample PhyCR1_2_FD_202138 | JGI IMG/M metagenome (GOLD analysis project Ga0308167, IMG submission 202138) | Phyllosphere microbial communities from UC Gill Tract Community Farm, Albany, California, United States - DLSLRC.R1 | ecosystem: Host-associated > Plants > Phyllosphere > Unclassified | place... | reverse complement strand
CCGCGGGACGGTTGCCTCCGGGGTAGAGACGGGTTGCCTTGTCATAGGTGACGGACGCCATGAGCGTTCGGTCCTTCCTTCACCGGCAGGTACGTGCCGGACGATCCGAGTGAAGCGGTTGCCCGTGGGGGCCCCGGATGGTCGCCGTCGACCATCGAGGTTCATACAACACGATCTGCCCCGGGAGCGCCAGTGCTCACACCGGGTTGGGTGGTTCCCATCGGGTCCCGGTACGATCGGCGGGTCCGTCCGGCCTGCCGGGGGAAGCCGTACGGACGACGACCAACGTGAGGACACTCGACGCATGACCAACCGCCCCGAGGGTGACGCCCGCGCCGCGCGGAACGAACGACGCGAAGCCGCGCGACAGCGCGCCCAGCGTGCCCGCACCCAGCAGAAGCGCCGCCAGCGCGGACTCCGACTCGGCCTGCAGATCGGCATCGGCGTCGTCCTGCTCGCCGCAGCGACCGTCGTGACCCTCGTCCTCGTCGACTCCGTGCAGCCCGCGGGCCCCGGCCCGGCGAACACCTCGCAGGGCGGCATCACGATCGGGCAGGACCTCAAGGCGGTCACGGCGTCCTCGCAGTCGCCCTCGCCGACCTCGACGGACGCCGCCGGTTCGGTGCGCATCACGATGTACGTCGACTACCTCTGCCCGATCTGCGGCCAGTTCGAGGACGCGAACGGCGAGTACATCCAGAACCTCGTCGACTCCGGTGCGGCGACGGTGGACATCCACCCGATCGCGATCCTCTCGAACCGGTCGCAGGGCACGAAGTACTCGCTCCGTGCCGCGAACGCCGCCGCATGCGTCGCGGACAGCTCGCCGGACCAGTTCTTCGCCGTCAACCAGGCGCTGTTCGCGAAGCAGCCGGAGGAGGGCACCGCCGGGTTGACCGATGCGCAGCTGACCAAGGTCGTCACGGGCGTGGACGGGCTGCAGAAGCGGTCGACGATCACGAAGTGCATCGAGGACCAGACCTACAGCAAGTGGATCGACGAGCGGACCACCGCGGTGACCGGCGGCGACATCCCCGGGTCGACGCTCAAGGAGTTCCCCGGAACGCCCCTCGTGCTCGTGAACGGGCAGCGCTACGAGCTCACCTCGCCGATCACGAACGACGACTTCCGGACCTTCGTGGTGACGGCTGCCGGTGCGAGCGACGCCACCCCGACGCCGACGCCCACGCCGAGTGCCACCCCGACCCGGTCCGCGACGCCGAGCGCCTCGCCGTCGAACTGACCCGGGCTGCTGACCCGGACTACAGGGACGAACCCGGCACGCTGAACGTGTCGCACGCCGTCGCGCCGCGCTGGTAGCCCCGCAGGAACCAGTTCTGGCGCTGCTCGCTCGACCCGTGGGTGAACGAGTCCGGGTCGACCCGACCGCTCGAGCGCTCCTGGATGCTGTCGTCGCCGACGGCGCTCGCGGCGGACAGTGCGTCCTCGATCTCGGCACGCGTGATCGGCTCGAAGAAGGTCTCGCCGTTCGCGTCCTTCGTGGTCGCGGCGTCGCCGACCCAGGCGCCCGCGTAGCAGTCCGCCTGCAGCTCGACGCGGACGCTGCCGGACGACGCACCGGTCCCGGAGCGGTCGGTGTTCGCGAAGGCACCCTGGAGCTGCTGGATGTGGTGGCCCCACTCGTGCGCGACGACGTACATCTGCGCGAGCGGCCCTCCGGAGGAGCCGTACTTCGACTGCAGGTCGTCGTAGAACGCGGTGTCGAGGTAGATCGCCCGGTCCGGCGGGCAGTAGAACGGGCCGGTCGCCGCCGACGCCTGGCCGCAGGAGGTGCTCGTCGAGCCGTCGAACAGGATGAACCCCGGGGTCGTGTAGGCAATCCCGAGCTTCCGTGACTCGGACGTCCAGTACCCGTCGAGCGACTCGGCGGCGCCCTCCATCCGGCACTCGATCTTGAGGTTCGCGTCACGGCCCGTTCGGCACTCGGCTGCTGCGTCGACGGTCTCACCGCGCTGCTGGATCTCGGTCGTGCCGTTGCCGCCGTCGATGATGCCGGAGAGGTCGACGCCGGTGAACTGCGCGATGAGGAACACGACGATGGCGCCGACGCCCACCGCGCCGCCGCCGATCGCAGCGCCGCGCCCCCGCCGGGTGACCTTCCCGCCCTTGAGCTGCGAGTCGTCGTTGAACGTCATGCCCCGAATGTACGGGTGGGCGGTGCTCGGTGCCCGCATCGGTGGGAGGAGTAGACCGGACGGCATGCCCGTCCTCGACGAAACGCACCCCCTCTTCCTCTTCGCGATGGACCAGCGGTCCTCGCTCCTCGAGCACACCTACGACGAGTCCGGCGGGGAGCCCCTCGACGAGGCCGAAGCCGAGCGCGTGCGCGCCGGCAAGCAGCTCGTCTACCGCGGCGTCCTCACGGCGCTCGCGGCCGGTGCGTCCCGCGAGCGCACGGGCGTCCTCGTGGACGAGCGCTACGGCGCCGACGTCGCCCGGCTCGTCAAGGAGGCCGGCCTCCAGCTCGCGATGCCGATCGAGCGGTCGGGCCGGGAGTGGTTCGAGCTCGAGTACGGCGAGGACTGGATCGCGCACGTGGACGCCTTCGACCCGGACTGGGTGAAGGTGCTCGTGCGCGACAACCCCGACTTCGACGCGGAGCGCCGCGAGCGGCAGGCATCGGAGCTCGCCGAGGTCGCGGGCGTGCTGCACGGTGCCGGTCGGCCGTTCCTGGTCGAGCTGCTCGTCCCGGCGACCGACGAGCAGCGGGCATCGGTCGAGGACTACGACCGCGACCTCCGACCGGACCTCGTCGTGCAGGTCATCGAGTACCTGCAGGACCACGGGGTCGAGGCGGATGTGTGGAAGCTCGAGGGCCTCGACGAGCGCGCGGACGCGGAACGGGTCGTCCGGGCCGTGCGTCGCGTTGGCCGGGACGCGGTGCAGTGCATCGTCCTCGGCCGGGACGCCCCCGAGGAGCAGCTCGACCACTGGCTGCGCACCGCCGCCGGGGTGGACGGGTTCGTCGGGTTCGCCATCGGTCGCAGCAACTGGGAGGAACCGCTCGAGGACGTCGTCCGCGAACACCTCGACACCGAGGCCGCCGAGGGACTCATCGCGGCGAACTACCGCCACTTCGTCGACACCTGGCTCGAGGCCCGCCCGGGCATCGAGCACGGCGTGGACGCCGGCGCGGTCTGACCCCGGGTCCGAGCCCGGGTCTCAGGTGCGGACCAGCGGCTCCACGCCCGCCAGGTCCGCACCGATCCCGACGTCGACGAGCTCGATCCGCCCGGCGAGGCTCGCGCCCGGTCCGCGGAGCAGCCCGGCCTTCACCCCGCCGAACGTCACCGTGACGTCCGCCTGCAGCACGTGGTCGTCCGCGATCGCCCCGGTGTCGACGTCGATGCCGCTCGGCACGTCGACCGCAACGACGAACGGTGCGCGCTGGTCGCGTGCGAGCTGGCGGATCGCCGCGACGACCTCGCGCGCCGGTGAGCGGAGCGCGGACGCGCCGTGCACGCCGATGCCGAGGATCCCGTCGAGCACCAGGTCCGCCTCGAGCGCCGCGTCGGTCGCGACGGCGGCCAGGCGCGCAGCGTCATCCCGGGAGGCCGCTGCGAGGAGGTCCGCGGCCGGACGGACCGACCCGGTGTCGTACGGGCGGTCCAGGAGGCGCGCCCCGGCGTCCAGCGCCGCTGCCAGGCCCGCCCCGTGGACGCGTGAGCCGACGCGCAGCACCGTCACGCGCCTCCCGTCCGCCGCCAGGCGTGCCCCCGCGAACAGCGCGTCACCACCGTTGTCGCCGCTGCCCACCAGCAGCAGGACCGATCCCGGTCCGTCAGCCGGACGCACGGCCGGGTCGTCGAGGAGTCCGCCGACGATCCGTGCCAGCCCGTCCGCCGCACGCTGCATGAGCGGTTCGCCCGCGTCGAGGTGCGGCCGCTCCGCCGCCCGGATCTGATCGCCGCCGTAGCCGTCCATGGCGACCACAGTGCCCCGGTAGCCTGGAGGGGACATGTCACTCGTCCCCGAAGCACCCCGTCCCCGCGTCGTGATGTCCCCGGACGGGCTGAAGATCGCCACCTACGACTTCGGCGACCCCGAGGCGCCGGCGGTCGTCGCCGTGCACGGGTTCGCCTCCGGCGCGCTGCTGAACTGGCACGCCTCGGGGTGGACGCGCGACCTCGTCCGCGCCGGGTACCGCGTCGTCGCGCTCGACCAGCGCGGGCACGGCGCCTCGTCGAAGCCGCACGACCCGTCCGCCTACTCGATGGAGCTCCTCGTCGCGGACGTCGTCAGCGTGATCGACACCTACCTGCTCGACGACGTCGCGTACCTCGGGTACTCGCTCGGCGCCCGCGTCGGCTGGCACACCGCCGAGCAGCTCCCCGACCGGATCACCCGTGCGGTGTTCGGCGGCATCCCCGACGCCGACCCGATGCGGCGCGTGCGGGTCGACCAGGCGAAGGCACACCTCGCCCACGGCACCCCGATCGAGGACCGCGTGACGAACGGCTACCTGACGATGGCCGCCGGCGTCGAGGGGAACGACCTCGGCGCGCTCGTGGCGATGGTCGAGGGGATGCGAGGCAGCATCGAGCCGACGCCGTCGAACGCGCCCGCGCAGCCCGTACTGATGGCCGCGGGCAGCGAGGACGGCATCAAGGACAGTGCCGTGCGGCTCGCGGCGGCGGCCCCGGACGCCTCGTTCTTCGAGATCCCGGGCCGGAACCACTTCAACGCGCCGACGTCGCGCGACTTCCGCCAGGCCGCGATCGCGTTCCTGACCGAGACCGCCGTGTCCGACCAGCGCTGACGGGTACTGCCAGGTCCTCGTTGTCCCCGGTGGTCGCGCGTACCGTCCCGGCCATGGACTACAGACTCCTCGGCAACAGCGGGACATCGGTGTCGACGCTGACCCTCGGCACCATGACCTTCGGCAGCGAAGCCGACGAACCCACCTCGCACACCATCATCGACACGTTCGTCGCCGCCGGCGGCACGCTCATCGACACGGCGGACGTCTACTCCGGCAACGAGTCCGAGCGCATCATCGGCCGCTGGCTCGCCGCGCACCCGACCGAGGCGCAGCAGGTCGTCCTCGCCACCAAGGGGCGCTTCCCGCAGGGCGACGGGCCGAACGACCTCGGGCTGTCCCGTCGGCACCTCCGGGTCGCCCTCGACGCCTCGCTCGAGCGGCTCGGCGTCGAGCACATCGACCTGTACCAGATGCACGCGTGGGACGCCCTCACCCCGATCGAGGAGACCCTGCGCTTCCTCGACGACGCCGTGTCCGCGGGCAAGATCGGCTCCTACGGGTTCTCGAACTACCTCGGGTACCAGATCACGAAGGCCGTGTACGAGGCGAAGGGCCACGGATGGGCGCCGCCCGTGACGCTGCAGCCGCAGTACAACCTGCTCGTCCGCGACATCGAGCACGAGATCGTCCCCGCCTGCCTCGACGCCGGCATCGGCCTGCTGCCCTGGTCGCCCCTCGCCGGCGGCTGGCTCTCCGGCAAGTACCAGCGCGACGAGGCCCCCAGCGGCGCGACCCGCCTCGGCGAGAACCCGGCGCGCGGGATGGAGGCGTGGGAGGCGCGGAACGGCGACGAGCGCACCTGGGCCGTTCTCGACGCGGTGTCGGACATCGCCGACGCGCACGGTGCCTCGCGGTCGCAGGTCTCCCTGGCGTGGCTGCTCGCCCGACCGGCCGTGACGAGTGTCATCCTCGGTGCCCGAACGGTCTCGCAGCTCGAGGACAACCTCGGTGCCACCGACCTCGTCCTCGACGACGCCGAGCTCGCACGGCTCACCGAGGTCAGCGCGCCGCGCATCGACGACTACCCCTACGGCACGGCGGGCGTCGCGCAGCGCGAGCGGAAGATCACCGGGGGCCGCTGAGCGTTCGCTGTCCGACGGGTGCGGCTTTCCGCGAGCTTGACCAGGGATGTGGACACCGTGTTCGGTGCGGTGTCACCATCACTGCACGACCGGCTGGTTACCGCGTCGAGCGCTCGGAACGCCCCCTGATCCGTGTTCCACGCGCCGAAGGCCCCGGGTGCTTCCACCCGGGGCCTTCGCACGTGGGGCCGGCAGCGGGACTCGAACCCGCAACCCCCGTATTACAAGTACGGTGTAATCTCTCCATATGGCGTTGCATGTGCACCATCGGGGGTATATGCTCACCATACGGCCCACCGGTAACACGATGTGCCGATAGGTATGGCTACACGATTGGCACCACAACATGCACGTCGCCAGGAGAAGACACCCCTGACGCACTGAGGGCCGGCCCGCAGCAACGGACCAGCCCTCGCGCCCCACCAGTGAGACAAGCACCGGAGGAACAGATGAACCGTACGACGCACCACCGACAGCCCAGAAGAAGACACCGGCACGTGGGAGTGCTGGGTGACCAATGGACGGCGCACGACAGATAGCGATCAGCCCCAGCCCGGGGCAGAGGGGCGACCATGACTCGAGGCAAGGGCGAATCGTCCGTCTACAAGGACTCGCGCGGCTACTGGACCGTCGCGGTGGAACTGCCACCGCTCGATGGCAAGCGCCGCCGCAAGGTCATCCGCAACAAGGACAAGTCCGTCGTCCTCGCCAAGCTCGACGAGGCCCGCGCTGAGCTCCGTCGCACAGGCGACCTCCCCACCGCGAACATGACGGTCGCCCAGTGGTTCACCTACTGGTATGAGCAGATCGCCGTTCGCGAGGTCCGACCCAAGACTGCGGAGCGCTACCGGCAGATCACCTACGGATGGGTGATCCCGGCCATCGGCACCGCGCGGCTCTCCGGACTGTCCGCCAGCATCATCCGCCGCGTCACCGACAGCATGCTCCGCGCTGGCCAGTCGCCCGACACCGCCAACCTCGCCCACCGCATCATCTCGGCGTCCCTCGAGTGGGCAGTCCGCGAGGGGCGCATCAGCGTCAACCCCGCGAAGATGATGGCCGCACCTCGCAAGGGCGTACCCGACCTCGACGTCCTCGACCTCCAGGAGACGCTCGACGTCTACGCGCACGTCCGTGACGCCGGCGGGCCCGAGTTCGCGCTCTGGGCAACCACGCTCCTCACCGGCGCTCGCCGCGGGGAGATCATCGGCCTCGAGGCGGACCGGGTCAGCGACGTCCTCGACATCTCCTGGCAGCTGCAGCGGTTCACGTGGCAGCACGGGTGTGGTGGACAGTGCCTGAGGCTGCGCGGAGCGGACTGCCCGGAGCGGTTCATCGAAGCGCCCACTGACTACGAGTACCGCCACGTGAAGGGCGGACTGTTCCTCACGCGTCCGAAGTCCAAGAACGGCTGGCGCATCATCCCGCTGGTCGACCCGCTCGCGTCCATCCTCGAGCAGCACCTCGCTGCGTTCCCGCCGAACGACAACGGCCTGGTGTTCACGGAGCACGGCCGACCGATCGATCCGAACGACCACTCGCGGAACTGGCGCGCCCTGCTCCGGCAGACCGGCATCGACCGCAACGTCCGTCTCCACGACCTCCGACACGGCGCGATCGACCTCCTGACCCTCGCCAACGTCGACGAGGACCTCATCGTCCAGATCGCCGGCCACGCTTCTCGACTGCAGACGAACGCGTACCGCCGCCGGCACGACATCGCACGCATGCGGCTCGGGATGACCAAGTTCTCCGAGCTGTTCAGCCCGCCAGGCGATGGGTCAGCAGGAACACTCGAGCGAGGCGCGTAGAGACGTCGAGCTCGCGCGCGAGCCGCGCGCAGTCCGGCGTCCACTTCATCAACTCAACACACTGGTCCAGGTCGATCAAGTTCTCCGCAGCGAGACGGTCGGCCTGGACTTCGTGCTTCGGCCGAGAGTCGTGATGCCCGAGCAGCGCGTGTGCCACCTCATGGGCCAGCGCGGACCGGTCGTGCACGCGCCGCAGCTTCTCGCGGATCACGATGAGGTTGTGCTCCGGGTACCAGCGTCCGTTCTCGGTCCGGATGGGCCGGTGGATCACCTTGATGCCGAGCGCCTCTGCGTGCTCGTACGGGTCGTACATGTCCCCCCAGGTCGGTGGTTAGTCGAACTGCTCGTCCGTCTCCGCTTCCTCATCGCTGGTCGCGGCGTACTGCTCCTTGTCGAGCTCTTCCAGGGTGAAGTCCTCGACCGGCCGAAGCGGTGTCACATTCTTGCTCCGCACCTCTGACACCAGCGCGTCGAGACCGCCCATGCGGTCGACCGCGCCGGCGACGAGCTTCTCGGGCGTCGTATCGAGCGCCGCAGCGATACGCGCGATCTGCGTGACGTTGATGTCGCGCTCGCCGGAGAGGATCCGGTTCAGCGTTCCGTAGGCGATCCCGGACTGCAAGGCGAGTTCCTTCACGGTGATGCGCCCTCGGTGTCCGGCGCGCTCCGCACGGATCTGGGCCGCCATCGCGAGGTTCATCTCGGACTTCTGTTCCTTCTCCACCCGGCCAGCGTACTAGCCATATGGGGATAAAAAGCCCGTCCTGTGCAAATACGTTGTTGCGCTGCTCCGTTTGGAGTAGTAGTCTCGCCACATGGAGAGAGCACAGGAAGCCGACACCGTCGCGAACCGCATCGCAACCGCGATGCAGGAGCGCGGTGTCGACCTCAGCACTCTCGCGGACGCCGCCGACATCGGCGAGCCCGTGCTGCGTGAACGACTCCAAGGCGAGTCGGACTTCACGTGGCCCGAGCTCGCCACCGTCGGCGGCGTTCTTCGTATCCACCCCGCTCAACTCATGGCAGGTGCCGCATGACCAACACGGACATGCCGACGCGCCCCGGGACGCTCCTGTACTCCGTCAAGGAGCTGGCAAGCGCCACCGGACTCAGCGCACAGGCCATCCGCAACGAGATCAAGGCGCACAAGCTCGTGGCCATCAGCTACGGGACGAAGTACCTGATCGAACCGACCGAGGCAGATGCGTGGATCGCGCGTCTCCGCTCTGAAAGAGCCGCGTAGCCGCCGGCTCTACCTCTTCCGAACAGCGCGCCTCCCGGAGGGCGCTGATCGGCGCGCCCGGAAACGGGCACAGCAGCACCCACATACCCCTCACCGGATGGCAACCAAGCCCCGACTCGGTGACGGAGCAGCACAGCGTGTTCACCCCTGGCATGACGGGGGTGCGGCAGTAGGAGCAGTACGGGCGTCGTGGTGGGCGCGGCCGGCATTCCTGCCGAATCTGCGGACGGATCCCGTAATCGATCGACGTGTCCAGCCACATGCGTGGGGCTGGTCGGTGGTGAACGCAGACAGGTCATGCGGGGGCGGGGAGGGTCAAGCCTCCCCGCCCTGCGACAGCGACGGAGTTGACCCGAACCTCCGCCGTCGCTGCTCCCTGTCCACCGACGCGGAGGAGACCGCATGGACGAGTTCATCCTCACCAAGCACGCGCAGCAGCGTGCCGCCGACATGCACCTCGACGACGAGTTCATCACCGAGCTCCTCACGCACCCCCACGTGAAGCACGTCAACCAGTCCCCGACCCACGGTGACGCCTGGCGCTACTGCCGCGACGAGGTCGCAGCGATCGTCGCGCTCGACGCACCCGTGGTCATCACCTTCCTGCCCGCGACCGAGAGGCGGTGGCAAGCGGAGGACGCCCGTCCTTCCCCTGGCCGCCGCTTCGACGCCGACCGCTGGCACCACAGATAGGAGCTCTCATGCCCGTCGCCAGAACCGCCGACCCGGCAACCAGCCACGCCGCCGCCCGCGCGGCCCACAACCCCAACGAGGTGCAGGCGCGCATCCTCACCATCCTCACCGACCACGCCAGCGGCCCGGACGCCGCCGGCATCAGCGACGAGGGCATCTACGCCCTGTACCGCGCCAAGGCCCGCCGCCTCGGCTGGGTCATCCCCACCGAGCAGTCGATCCGGTCCCGCCGGCACGAGCTCGAGCTCGCCGACAAGGTCTACTTCACCGACGACCACGGCACCACGAAGGCCGGGAACAAGACCCGCCTCTGGAAAGCCGCCACCACGTGAGCGACCCGCAACGCCCCACCCACGCCGCGCTCGCCGCCTTCCTCGTCATCGTCACCGGCGGCCTCGTCGCCATCGCGATCGTCCTCGTCACCCACTCCGGCGTCGTCTGACGCCCTCCCAGAAAGCAGACCCGCATGAGCACCACCGCCCGCAAGGCCCGCAAGCGCCTCCGCCACGACGACCTCTCCCTGCGCGACGCGCTCGTGCGCCGGGGTCTCCCCGCCGACAGCGTCTACGTGCACCCGCCGTTCCAGCACCCCGTCAAGACGGGGACGCCGCTCGAGCTGCGCGCCAAGAACGTCCAGCGCGCCGACGCGAAGCTCACGAAGATGTCACCCGGCATCGTGGCCCGCATCGCGAGCATGGCTGCAAGCTTCGCTTCGAGGTGGGCGAGGTGAGGATCGCGGGGGCGCTCATCTACGCATCGCTCGTCTTCGCCGTGTTCGCGTCGTGCGCCGACAGGGCGACACCGCTGTGGGCAGTTCTCACCTGGGCCGTCGTCGTTCTGTTCGTCGCGTCGCTGATCCGCGTGCACGCCGTCCTGAACGCGCCGAGACGCGATCGGTGAGCGACGACGACAAGCCTGCCGCCGAGCTCGTGCCGCGATCGTGGCGGAACTACCACCGCAGCCGCCGCGCGCACGAGCTCCGCCGCGACATGGCCGCCGTAGACGAGAGCCTCGTCGTCACCGAGTGGTGGAAGGCCGACGAGCGGGACGACGCCTCGTGAGCCGCACCCGCGGCCGCGAGCGTCGCCGCATCCTCGCGCAGCTCGAGCAGCAGCCCGTCCGGTACGTCGAGGAGATGTCGCCGGCGCGGCTGCTGCGCACCACCGACGTCGGCCTCGTCGTCGCATTCCGCACCGCCGGCCACCGTCTCTCGCGGGAGCCGCAGAACCGCACCATCGGAACGCTCATCGGCGTCCGCCCACCCGACACCAGCTCGCCGAACCGCATGCAGCTCGTCGTCCAGCAGGGCGTCGACCAGCAGGTGTTCCCCGTGAACATCGGCGAGCCGGTCACCATCAGGAGACCAGCATGACCAGAGCGATGGGGTCGCACCAGTCGGCCCGCGCCAAGACCACCACCTGGCTCACCCCGCCGGACGTCGTCCGGGCCCTCGGCCCGTTCGACCCCTGCGCCGCGCCATCACCGCGTCCCTGGCCCACCGCCGGTCGCCACATCGAGCTCCCCGAGAACGGCCTCGCCGCCGACTGGTCCGGACACGTCTGGCTGAACCCGCCCTACTCGCACGAGGCCTGGCGGTGGCTAGCCAAGCTCGCCGATCACGGAGACGGCATCGCCCTCGTCTTTGCCCGCACCGAGACCGCCGGGTTCGTCGCCGAGGTCTGGGGCAAGGCAACTGCGTTGCTCTTCCTCCACGGCCGCCTCCACTTCCACCACGCCGACGGCACCCGCGCCGCAGCGAACAGTGGCGCACCCTCCGTCCTCGTGGCCTACGGCGAACCTGCCGCCGCGCGCCTCGAGCAGACGGCGCTCGTCGGTTCGTTCGTTCGGCTGAGGGGTGAGGGGTAATCGTGCCTCGTATCGGATCCCTGTTCAGCGGGTACGGCGGCCTCGACCTCGGTGTGCAGCAAGTGCTCGGCGGCTCGGTCGCGTGGCACGTCGAGTTCGACGAAGCGCCGTCCGCGATTCTCGAGCATCACTGGCCGGGCGTCCCGAACTACGGCGACGTCACCGCGGTCGACTGGACCGCAGTCGAGCCGGTCGACGTGCTGACGGGCGGATTCCCCTGCCAGGACGTGTCCCTCGCCGGTCTGCGCCGGGGGCTCAAGGACGGCACGCGGTCCGGACTGTGGTCCGAGTACGCGCGAGCCATCGACGTGCTCCGTCCTGGACTCGTCGTGATCGAGAACGTGAGAGGACTGCTCAGTGCCGAAGCTGATCGGGCGATGGAATCCAGCCCGTGGGGTGTGGGAGACAGACACGATGGACCTGCTCTCCGAGCACTCGGAGCCGTTCTCGGCGACCTGGCCGACCTCGGGTACGACGCGGAGTGGGGTGGCCTTCGAGCTGCCGACGCCGGCGCTCCCCACGGACGCTACCGGGTCTTCATCGCTGCCCACCCCGCGGGCGAGTCGCGGAGCATCGGGCACAGAGACCATGTACGCGCTGGGAGCGGAACGGTCCGACACGAATCGTCCGCAGGGGGAGGTGCTGCTCCCGACACCGCTGTCGACCTCAGGCGACACCGGAGCGTGGCTGGGCGGCGAGGGTTCCGGCAATCTCCAATCGGCGGTGCTACTCCCCACCCCGACCACGCAGCCGACGACGGGGAACGGGCACGCTCGAGACCTCAGGTCGGAGACGGTGGCGTTACTGCCGACGCCAGCAGCGCACGACTCGGGCAACACCCCGGAGAACCATCTGCGAAAGAAGCCGGGCCGGGCAGTCGTGACATCCCTGCAGGTGCTGGTCGACCACGACCTGATCGCGACTGGGGGCCGTACCGCCCCGCCATCGAACGCTGGGAGCACGTCACAGGACGACTAGCCCCAGCCCCCACGAACCCCGACGGCCGCGACGGCGCACACCGCCTCGCCCCCGAGTTCGTCGAATGGATGATGGGCCTCCCCGCCGGCCACGTCACCTCCGCACCCATCACCCGCGCCCAGCAGCTCAAAGCACTCGGCAACGGCGTCGTCCCACAACAGGCGGCGCTCGCCGTGTCCGTGCTGCTCGAGCGCATCCGACGAGAGGACGCCGCATGATCTGCACCACCGCGCTGCTCGACGGCGGCCCTGCCGACGGCGGCAGAGTCCCGACCGCAGCGACCACCGAGCTTGATGCCCCCGAGGTGCTCGTCACCCACGAGGGCGTCCGCCACCGGTACATCGCCGCGACCGGGCCCGTCGCCGACCGGTGGCGGCAGGACGGCGTCGCTCTCTACAGCTGGGAGGGGCCGCTGTGATCCGACCGAAGACCCCGAAGCCGACCAAGGTGCAGGAGCAGGCGGCGTACGCGATCGCCACAGGCCGCGACGCCGACACCTGCCAGCGATGCCTCCGGGACTGCGGCCCAATCGCTCGCGACCACCGGCAGAACCGGCAGCCGGGGAACACCGTCGCATCGAACCTCGTGCTCCTCGGCCTCGGCTGCCACATCTGGAAGACCGAGCACCCCGCGGAAGCCCTCGAGCAGGGCTGGGCGGTGCCGCGGTGGGCGGACCCCGCGCGGTGGCCGGCGCGGCGGTGGTTCCGCAGCATCAACGGCGTCACGTTCAGCGAGGGATGGGCGCTGTACGACGACATCGGCACCGTCACCGAGATCACTGACCAGGAAGCGAGAGACCTCATGGAAGGAGGCGGCTGATGCCGAGAGACAACCGGCTGTTCATGACGTTCCCGAACAGCTTCTGGCGGCACATGAAGATCCGGCCGCTGTCGGACAACGCGTTCCGGACCTTCGTCGAGATGAACGGCTACTCGCGGGAGGAGAACCTCGACGGCCGTATCCCAGTCGCGTTCGCGCGGTCGCAGTGGCGGAAGAAGTCACTCGACGAGCTGATGCGCAATCACCCCACTCGGCCGACGCTCAGCATTCAGTCGGACGACACCGAGGGAGATGTCTACGTGCTGTGGAACTACGCCGAGCACCAGCAGACAGCCGCCGACATCGCCGCTACTTCCCAGACGAACAGCCGGAACGGCGCGAAGGGCGGCCGGCCCCGCAAGAAGCGAACCGAAAGCGAACCGGTTACCGGTTCGCTTGCGAACGGAAACCAGAGTCAAGAGTCAAGAGTCCAGAGTCCAGAGATAGACCTGACTGACGTAACTGACCTACCTGAGTCAAGTCACCTAGGTGACCGTGCGAGCTCGAGGACTGACCTGTCAGAAGAGGTCGTCAGCGAAGCGAAACGGGCGGGCCTGAACGACCTGGGAGCCGTCCTCGATCTGCTCGAACCGATCACCGGCGAGCTGAACCCACGCCACGGGATCGAGATCGCGCAGATCATCCTCCGCCGCGCGCGCACTCCGGTGCTGCAGCCCACGGCGTACATCGCTCGCGCCTGCGAGAAGCGCGAGGAGATCCGACACATCGCCATCGAGATCCTCGACATCCCGGGGGTCGCGTAGGCACACACCACTGACATCCGAGGAACACCATGACCACCACCGAGAAGCACGTCTGCCCACCCGACCACCGGCACGCCGAGACGGGGAACTGCCACTCGAAGCACGGGTGCCGCTGCGCCGCGTGCCTGGCCCGTCACTCGACGTACCAGCGTGAGCTGCGGAAGCGGAAGGCGTACGGCCGCTACACCCCACCAGCCCGCGTCCCGGCCGAACCCGTCCGCGAGCACCTCGCCGCGCTGAAAGCGTTCGGGATCGCTCCCGACCGCGCCGCCCGGATCGCCGGCGTCGGAGTCATCACCGTCCGCCGGCTTGTCTTCGGCCGCACAGGACGCGGCGCGGACCGGGCGCTCCCCGAACGCCTCGACGCTGACCGGGCACGCCGGCTCCTCGCGGTCCGGGCGGACATCAGCCTCGTCGCCGACGCAGCGCTCGTGTCATCGAGAGGCACGCAGCGACGCATCCAAGCCCTCGCCGTGCAGGGCTGGTCGCAGCTCGAGGTGTCCCGGCGGCTCGGGATGGACAGGTCGAACGCGAACAAGATCCTCGCCGCCGACCACGTCACCGCCCTCACCCACCGCCGCGTCGCCGACCTCTTCGACGTCCTCTGGGACAAGACCCCACCGCAGCACACGGCAGAGCAGTCAGCGTCCGTGCAGCGCATCCGGGAACGAGCCAAGCGCCACGGCTGGCAGCCGGCCCTCGCATGGGACGACATCGACCTCGACGTGGCACCCGCTCGGGTCGAGCGAGCCAACGACGACGTCGACGACTCCGCCATCGAGCTCGCGATCGCCGGTGAGGGAGTCGACCTGACACCCGCGGAGCGACGCATCGCGATCCGCCGCCTCCACGCCGACGGACTCACCGACCCGGAGATCGCCTCCCGCCTCCACTGCTCCGACCGAACCGTCCTCCGGATCCGCCTCCACGAGTTCGGCCTCCCGCACAACGACACCCTCCACAACCCGACCACGGCCAACCAGGCCGCCTGACCCGACAGGAGACACCATCGTGACGACCGAAGTCACCTTCCCGCCCGTGGTGAAGGGCCGCATCCAGTCCGCCAGTGACCTGCCCACCGCCGTGTACGGCACGCAGGCGGGCAAAGTGCGGCTCACCACCACAGTGTTCCGCGAGGAGGAGCAGCAGACACGGCTCGACAACCAGGCAGTCCCCGAGGCGTCATCCGTCGAGCTCACCGTCTGGTACCCGCACTCGTCGACCCGCCCAGTCGAGATCGCCGCCGGCGACCTCCGAGCCGTCGCGAGAGCGCTCAACGAGCACGCCGACGCCATCGAGGCGCAGACCGGAACGGAGATCCTGTGACCGTCGACACCGGCAACCTCCGCAGATGGGCCGACGCCGTCACCGGATGGCACGAGTCCGGCATGACGCTCACCACCATGACCGTCGCCGCGGACCTCGCGGCACTCTCCCGAGCGGCGGCGGACGAGCTCGAGCAGCTGCGCACGGCACTCGTCGCGGTGCCGCACTCGACGCTCTGCGCGTTCATGACCACCGCGTACGAGGAGCCCTGCTCCTGCCCGAAGAGCCTCACCTTGCAGCCCGAGAGCGACGAGAACGCGTGGATCACCCACGAGATGTCCAAGCCGACGCGCGAGCAGATCGCGGATCTGCTGGCCAGGAAGTACGACTGGGGACCTGCCGACGAGGAAGACCACGAGGTCGCCGACGCCGTGCTCGCCCTGATCCAGAACGGAGCCGAACGATGAGCAACTGGATCCAGGCGCGCCCGGCGAACGGGTACCTGCTGCACGCGGTCAAGTCCGGTGCGGCATCTCAGATCAGCAGCCAGGAGCGCAGCAGCACCCGGAGCCGGGCTCTCGTGTACGCCACGGCCGCGTGCGGCGTCCGCGGGACCTCTGGGATGGGCGCGGGTGGCATGTGGCTCGACCTGCCAATGCCGATGCCATTCCGTATCGATCCGGTGTGGGGTGCCCCGCTCGGATCGTGCCAACGATGCGCGCGAATCGTCCAGAAGGAGGCCGACCGTGGCTGAGCCGACCGTGCAGGTGCCGGTGTCGCTGCTCGAGCGCGCCGCAAAGGCCCTACTGGAAGTGCCACCGTCCAGCGTCAACGCGAGCATCTACAGCGATCTGCAGGACGTGCTCGCGCCGCCGACCCCGACCCCCGCGCCGGTGCAGTCCAACGGACATAACGGACTGGCCGTCTTCGCCGACGCGGCACGACGACTCAGCGAGCTCGCGCGGGTCGACCTCGAGCCGATCGTGAAGCACGTCTACCTCGACGGCCGCTTCGGTGACGACGGGGTCTGCCACGCCGTCGTCCGAGACGCCTACCCAAGCCGGTGCTACCGACCCCGGGGCGACACCGTGCACACGAAGGAGACCTGATGCCGAAGCGGATCCAACTCAGTCGCGCGAAGGGCTGGCGGAAGCCGGAGGGCGCGATCGTTGTCGCCCGGCCGTCACGGTGGGGCAACGGCTTCCGAGTCGGCGACGACACGCGGGCTGGTCTGCTCGACATGTCCGACGACGCAACGCGCGTGCCAATCCCGGACCGCGCCACGGCGGTCGAGTTCTACCGTCGGTGGATCTCTTACCGGCTCGACGTGCAGGACCAGGTGCGCCGCTGGCTCAGGGGTCGTGACCTTGTCTGCTGGTGCCCACTCGACCAGCCGTGCCACGCCGACGTCCTGCTGGAACTCGCGAACGGACCCACACCATGACCCCGGCGCTCGCCGTAGCCCTGGACGCCGTCTGCTGCCTCATCGCGGCAGGCGGCGTCTTCGTCGCCCGGGTCGTCACCGACGACGCATGGAGGAACCGATGGCACTGACCCGTGACGAGTGGCGCGAACGGCTGCTCGACCAGGGGATCGACGAGGACACCGCGGACCTGATGTGCCGCGAGTACGCCGACGACGACGAGGAGGACTGATGGCACCGCTCATTAAGAGCGAGAACGGCAGCATCGCGGTCGGTCACGAACCGGGCTCAGTGGTGCTCGTTGTGGGGACGACGAGCGAGATGACACAGCTCGCGATCGAGCCGGCAGAGGCGGCCGAGCTCGCGAAGTTCCTGACCGACGAAGCGCAGAACGCGATCCACGCCGAGCGCGTGGGAAGGAGAACGACATGACCGTGACGAACACCGACGCCCGCATCGCGCGCTTGGTCCTCGACGAGCGGATCCGACAGGACGTGAAGTGGGGCGACCCGAAGGACCTGCCGAACGGCACCGGCCCGGACAGCATCCCGCTCGCTTTCCTGCAGCCGATCCTCGAGGGCGACATCTACTCGTCGGCCGTCGAGATGCAGTCCTGGGCGAAGGAGCACACCGACAACGCCACCCATCTCGGCCGTGTCACCTACGCCGACATCCTCAATGAGGAGTACCTCGAGGCGCACGCTGAGGACGACCCGGAGAAGCTCTTCGACGAGCTGATCCAGGTGGCCGCGGTCGCGCAGAAGTGGTGCCGGGCCCTGATCGAGCACCAGGGGGTGCAGCGATGACCGGGCTCGTGAAGCTCTTCCGACGGGAGCGCACCGTCCACGACATCCGGGGTTCCGGTGAAGAGGTCGAGGTCGAGGGGTCCTGGTTCCGCAGGTCGGACCTGCCGGACGTGCTCGCTCGGTACATGCGGGAGCTCGACGCGGCGAGCCGGCGGGAGAAGGAGCAGGCCGTGCGCCGCGAGGCCATCAGTGCGATCGCTGACCCGGAGACCATCGAGCAGCTCGGCATCGAGGCCGCGAAGTGCGGCCTGACGGTCGAGGAGATCAACCCCGCGGTCGGCGCGTACCACCGGCTCAAGGCGTTGGACCTCGACGGTGCATCGACGCTCGAGCTGCACCGGCTCCTGCGCCCCCGACATGCGTTCGTCGCCGGCACCGGCCCCGACTACACGGTCCAGCAAGCGGCCCCCGAGCCGCGGACGCTGACCTGGACCGGCACCGACACCTCGGCCGACCTGATCCGCGACGCGATCGTGGCGTCCGAGGGGAAGTGCGAGACCCGCACCTACCGCCGACTGATCGACGTGTACGGGTACGAGCTGATGATCGACACCCCCCAGCGGATCATCACCCTCAAGCGAGGTGACGGAGTCGTCCGGCGCGACGACGGCTGGCACCGCGTCATCAGCGACCCCTGATGCTCGAACCCCTCCACCAGCTCGGGGAGCTCTGCGTACCGCAGTGCAAGGAGCTCCCCGAGCTGTGCCCCAACAACACACCATCACCACCACGGCGAGCGCTCCGGCAGCGGAGGGTTCGCCGTCGTCGTTCTCGGACCAGGAGAGACCCATGACCGACATCGCGACCCCGCGCCGCACGAAGCGTCGCTACGCCCACGAGCTCTACCCCGCCGGCGACGAGTGGGAAGTCCGCCCCCTCGCAATCGAGGTGCCCCGCCTGTACGCCCGCGCCATGGGCTTCGAGGTCGACGGCACCGGCTGGTACGGCCTCCTCGGCAGCAGTGCCGAAGGCAGCCGCCAAGCAGGCAACCGAACCCTGCAGCTCGTCGACTCCCGGCACATCGCCTTCCTCGCCGACGCCATGGCGCAGGACCTCGTCGGCGACGAGGCATGGGCATGGGCCGAGGAGCACGCGCGCGACGAGTCCGGCGAGCTCGCGTGGGAACGCGCCGAGCACTACGGCGTGCGACCGCAGCTGATCAAGCCGTACCCGTGCGGCCCCGAGCCGCTGCACCACGACCACTACTCGAACCAGGAAGAACGCTCCGGCGTCGTCACCGTCGTCGACGGCCCCGAGTCCGCATGCCCGGTGTGCACCGAGGAGATCCCGGAGGACGAGACCCCATGACCACCACCCACCAGCCACAGCGCTCGCCGCAGACCTCGAAGGAGCACCCTTGAGCACTGACGTCTCCCACGACACCGACACCACCGACGACGCCGCGATCGACCTGGCGGTCACCGCGTCCTACGCCCGGGCGAAGCTCGTCAACGCCGCGGACCTCGTCGCCCACGTCCGAGGGCAAGTCGCACCGGGCAGCGCGCAGCCGTCCGACGGGCAGCCCCGAGCCTCGAGCGCCGAGGCACCGCTGCCCATCCGCATCGACCCGCTCGAGGCATCCGACCGGGTGTACGCGCACCTGCTGAACTGGGTCCACTACTGGGCACCGGTCCTGCAGATCCAGCCGCCCGTCACCGCCACGTACGCCTGGACGACCGAAGACGGCCCCCAGGGGTTCCGGTCCACCGTCACGCCGCTCGGCGCTTGGGGCCTCACGCAGACGCTCACGACGTGGCTGCTGCTGCACCACGACGCGATCCGCCGGCAGCCGGACGCCGGCGACTACTTCACCGCGGTCGACGACTTCCTCGGTCAGCTGCGGGCCCGGTTCCCGATGCGCGCCCCGAGAGCACGGCCGACGCTGCCTCGACCGTGCCCCGTCTGCGCGACGGAGACCATGACGATCGAGCGCCGCGGTGACCAGGTGTCCGACATCGCCTTGGTCTGCGGCTACTGCGCCTTCGAGGGGGCCGCGAAGGCGCTGCTCAAGGACCGAGGCGTTCGGTCGCTCGTCACCGACATCCGGATCGAGGAAGCACCAGAGCCTGCCGAGTGGTGGACGAAGAAGCAGGCGCTCGACCAGATGCGCCTCACGTCTCAGACCCTGAACCGGTACATCCGCGAGGACGGGCTGACGACGCAGACGACGGACGGGACGGTATACGTCCGCTCCGACGAGCTGCGGGACATCTGGCGAGGGAAGCAGGTGCAGCGCCTGGCCACGAACATGCGGCGGCCGGTCGGCGCGGAGCCAGCGCCCGCGGGGGAGGTGACGGCCTAGAGCCGGCGGGCGGCGCGGCGGGTGACTCCCGCTGCCGTCGCCCGCGCCACGCGGTGCGCAACCTGCGCGTACTCGACGAGGACATCCTCACGGCGCACGAGGCCAAGGAGACGTTGCTGGTACCGGACCCACGACATCGACAGCTCGGTGCGGATCGCGCCCTCCTTGCGGCGATCGTTCCGCGGGTGCGCTTCCTCGAAGTCGAGGATCTGCCGCTCGTCGTTCGTCATGCGGCCATCATCGCCCCAGCCACCGACACGCCGGAGCCGCGTAGTTGTGCGCCTGTTCATTCGTCGGTTAGTGTGTCCGTGACATCGCATGCCCGCCCGGAGAACCGGCGGGCATTTGTCGTATCCGGAGATCACGCCAAGAGCGACCCGGATGCTGAGCGAGGCAGGCAAGCGCCGCCCGCGACAATCAGGCCAGCCCGGATGGGCGACAGGACGCGTCACTGCGTTCGGCCGGACAGTGGCCGGGTCGTCTCCGTCAGCGGACGTCACACTTCCTCGTGCCCGCCGACACGCACCTTGCCCGCACCTGCCGCCGTCCCCGCCCTGTCACGGCGGGGCAGCACCGGCCGCACAGCGACCCACCGCACGCGGCGCGAGCACGAGGAACACACTCCCGCGTCGCACTCGTTCGGGTCGAGGGCGACGCGGGGCTCACCCACCAGGAGCGTCAGCGTGGACGACCCAGACCTCAGCGCACACCGCACCCGATCGAACGTGCCACGCCCGAGACCGACGCCCGAGACCGTCGCCGAGATCAACGAGGCGATGGCCGACGTCATCGAAGACAGGAGCTGACCGTGAACCTCGCCGAGATCCGCGCGCTGCTCAAGCGCGCCGGCATCAGCCGTTCCGAGTCGATCGACCGCGTCGCCGTCAAGTACGACGCCGGCAAGCCCATCGGCATCGACGTCATGCTCACCGCAGGCGGCGTCACGTACATCCCCGTCGAGGAGTAGCGGTGCCGTGGGAGACCAGCGACCGGCGCTTCCGACTCCCGAGGAACTGGCCACAGCTCAAGCGTCAGGTGCGAGCACGCGCCGAGGGACAGTGCGAGGCAGCACCGCACGACCCCCGATGCGACGGCGTCGGCACCGACTGTGACCACGTCATCGAGGGCGACGACCACAGCCTCGACAACCTGCAGTGGTTGTCCGGTCCTTGCCACCGCGCGAAGACCGCCCGCGAGTCAGCAGCTCGCAACCGTCAGCGTGCCGAGCTCCGGCACCGACCGATCGAACCGCACCCCGGAAGGAAGTAGCCCGATGGCTGCACCCCGCAAGACCACCCAGCCCGTCGACACCAACAGCGGCGACACCGAGCCCCAGTCCACTGAGGACCAGGCCCGCCTCGCTGCAGCCGAGCAGCAGCCCGAGCAGACGCCAGCACCAGAGCAGCAGCCCGAGCAGACGACCGACCCGGTCGACCACGCTGCTGCCGCCATCGCCGACGCACGCACCGCACTCACCACCTCGACGACCGAGGATGTGGTGCTCGTCAAGGAGGCGGGCGGACACAAGTCGGGCGACACCATCACCGTCACCCGCGGTGCCGCCGAGTACCTGCGCGAGCAGGGCTACGTCGACAGCGAGGACACCGACGAGGGCTAGCCCCGCGGCGGTGCTCACCGGTACAGTGTGGGGTGCAGGTAGCAGAGCCGGGATCGACCTCTTGAGTCGGCCTCGAGCACTCCTTGCGCCCCACCTGCCGCCGGTCTGAGGCGGGGTGGGGGGTACTCCCCTCGCGGGATCGGAGTCAACCGCCGGATAGCAATTCTCATCCTGCGTGCGCCGCCTCTCTGTTTTTCGCGGTGGAAAAGCCCCGGTCAGAGCCGGAATCGGCCCAAAAGTCGGCCGAAAGTACCGGGGCCGGGCACCTTCACTGCCCCGACTACTTCCGCATGTTTCCGCTAGTTATCCGTTTCATCGGGTAGAATCGGAGCATGACGACGACCGGGTGCGAGGAGTGCGGCGCATCGCTGCGGCTGCTGCGCGCAGGTGCCCGATTCTGTGGGTCTAACTGCCGTCTGCGTGCCCACCGCCGCGCCAAGGCCGCCGGCGACGTGCCGGCCGAGATGAAGGCGCAGCGACGCTTCGTCCGGTTCACCCGCACCAAGCGGCCCATCACCATCGACGGCCGCTCGGCGTCGTCCACGAACGCCGACACGTGGTCCACCCACGCCGCGGCCGCCGCGTCGACGAAGGGTGAGGGCATCGGCTACGTCCTCGGGGCGGGCGTCGGGTGCATCGACCTCGACCACTGCATCGCCGACGGGACCGTCGCCGACTGGGCGCAGGCGATCGTCGCCGACAACCCCGGCACCTACATCGAGGTGTCCCGCTCCGGAGAGGGGCTCCACATCTTCGGCCGACTCGACGAGGGTCCCGGCCGCAACTACCGCGACGGCGGCCGCGCGATCGAGGTCTACTCGACCGGCCGCTACATCGCACTCACGGGCAACCGCCACGGTTCCGCCCCGCTGCGTCTGGCTGCGCTCCGCGTGCCGACGCTGTAACTCGCGCCCCGGTGGCGCACACGCGTCCCCGGAGGGCACCATGACCGCACCCGCCAAGCCAGCCGTGCCCCGCAGTCTCAAGACCGCCGGCCGGAAGCTGTGGAAGGAGACGGTCGCCGTCTACGACCTCCGCCAGGACGAGCTCGAGATCCTCCGCGCAGCCTGCGCCGAGGCCGACCTCATCGTGAAGATGGAGGGCGAGCTCGACGGGCAGCCGATGGTCGTCGCCGGGTCGATGGGGCAGATGGTCACGCATCCGCTGCTGCCCGAGCTGCGCCAGCACCGCGCCACCCAGGCCTCGCTCCTGCGGGCGCTCAAGCTGCCGGACGTCGACGGTGCAGCGGAGAGCGCGCCGAACCAGAACCGCGCCGCCGCCAACTCGCGATGGGCCGTGCCGTATGGCGCGGGCGCGTAACGCGGCGTCCCAGCTGACGACCGAGACGAGCGAGTACCGCGAGATCGAAGCGTGGTACCGCGACATGCTCGACCGCACGCCGCCGCCGGCGGACCTCGACTGGGAGCCGACGAAGATCGGTCCGACCTGGACGTGGACCGACGACGGGTGGGCGCTGCCGGCGGTGACGCTCGGCTGGGAGTTCATGGCCTGGTGTGGGGTGTGGCTCAAGGGCAAGAAGGGCCCGTGGACCTACACCCCGGAGCAGGCACGGTTCCTGCTCTGGTACTTCGCTCTCGACGAGTCTGGCGAGTTCACCTACCACTCCGCGGTCCTGCAGCGCCTCAAGGGGTGGGGCAAGGACCCCGTCGCCGCCACCCTCGGCGTTGGCCACCTCTTCGGTCCGACACTCTTCGACCACTGGGAGGGCGACCGCCCGATCGGCCGCGACAACCCCAACGCGTGGGTGCAGATGGTCGCCGTGTCACTGCAGCAGACGCAGAACACGATGAAGCTGTTCCCGTCGCTGATCAGTCCGGACGCTCGCCGCCGGTACGGGATTCAGGTCGGCCGCCAGAACGTCTGGGGCATGGGCGATACCCGCCAGATCGAGGCCGTGACCTCCTCGGTCATGGCGATCGAGGGCGGCCGCCCATCGCTGATCGTCCGGAACGAGACGCAGAACTGGAACAGCTCCAACGGCGGCCACGCGATGGCCGGCGCGATCGAGGGCAACGCGGCGAAGTCGGAAGTCGGCTCGCCCGCCCGCATGCTCGACATCTGCAACGCGTACCGGCCCGGCGAGGACTCCGTCGGACAGCGTGCCCGCGAGGCGTACGAGCAGACCGTCGGTGAGAACGCCCAGTTCAGCGACTTCGGTGTCCTCTACGACTCCCTCGAGGCACCTCCCGAGGCACCCCTCACCCTCGATGCCGCACCGTCGGTCGTGAAGGCCGTCCGCGGCGACGCGGTCTGGCTCGACGCCGAGGGGCGCATCAAGAAGTCGATCGCGAACCCCGCGAACAGCCCCAGCGAGTCCCGACGGAAGTGGTACAACCAGATCGTCGCGGCCGAGGACGCGTGGACGGAGCCGGCGGAGTTCGACCCGCTCGGCGACCCGGAGGCGGTGCTCGAGCAGGGCGACGAGGTCGTCCTGTTCCTCGACTGCTCGAAGTCCGACGACGCGACCGCCCTGGTCGGCTGCCGGATGTCCGACGGGCACGTCTTCACCGTGGGGATGTGGCAGCGGCCGCCCGGCAAGCGCGGCGACGGCTGGCTCGCGCCCCGCGAGGACGTCGACGCCGCCGTGCAGCACGCGTTCGACCGGTACCGCGTCATCGGGTTCTTCGGCGACCCATCGCACGTCCTCGACGACGAGACGATGGACCGCTACTGGGACCCGCTGTTCGACAAGTGGCACCGCGAGTACCGGCAGGACCTCCGGGTCTGGGCGTCGGGCACGAAGGGCGGCAAGGGGCACTCGGTCATGTTCGACATGTCCGCCCGCGACAACGCCCGCGACTTCGCCTCCGCCGTCGCGTTCACGCTCGAGGAGATCCGCTCCGCATCGTTCACCCACGACGCCGACGCGCGCCTGCGCCGGCACGTCCTCAACGCCCGCCGCTACCCCGTCCAGGGGTACGTGTCGATCGCGAAGGACGGCCGCGAGTCCAAGAACAAGATCGACCTCGCCGTCTGCATGGTCGGTGCCCGCATGGTGCGCCGGCTGATCCTCAACAACCACGCTCAGAAGAGAGGCGGACAGGTATGGTGATGGCCCCCGCCAGCGTCGTCGAGCTCGCGCAGAACACCCTCATCCCGGGTGCGCAGCTCGAGTGGCAGCGCCTCAAGACCCTCGACGACTGGCTCCGCTGGTCGCCTGAGAAGGTGTCGCTGCCGAACCAGGCGAACGCGGAGCACAAGGAGCTCCGTGACATCTCGGAGACACCCTGGCTCTCCCTCGTCGTCACCACCGTCGCCCAGCAGCTCGTCGCCGAGTCCGCACGGTCCACCACCGGCCGGAACCTCGACACCTTCTGGACGCCCTGGCAGAACAACCGCATGCCGTCCCGGCAGCGCGCGATCCACCGCGCAGCCCTCGGTTACGGGTACGCCTACAGCACCGTCATGCCCGGCATCCTCGACGCCGACGACGGCACGCAGCAGGCCGCGGTCATCCGCGGCCGGTCCCCACGGGACATGTACGCGGTGTACCAGGACCCCGTCGAGGACGAATACCCCATGTACTACATCCGCAAGCGCGGGTCGCACTGGGTCGTCGTCGACGAGGAAGCGGTCTACACGCTCGGCCAGGAAAACACCGGGCTCACCTTCATCGACTACCAGGTGCACGGGGTCGGCGTCGCGCCGGCGATCCGGTACTCCAACCAGATCGACCTCGAGGGGCGCACGCCCGGCGAGGTCGAGCCGTTCATCAACCTCGCGAAGCGCATCAACAAGGACAGCTTCGACCGGATGACGGCGCAGCACTACAACTCCTGGAAGGTCCGCACCGCGACCGGCCTCGAGGACCCGAAGACGCCCGAGGAAGCCGCACAGCGGAAGCTGATCCTCCGGCAGAACGACATCCTCACCGGCGGCACCGGGGTCGAGTTCGGCACCCTCGACGAGACCAAGCCCGACGGGCTGATCGCGTCCGAGGAACGCGACATCGCCACCCTCGCCGCGGTCTCGCAGACTCCCACGCACTCCCTCACCGGCGACATGATCAACCTCTCTGCGGACGCCATCACCGAGGCCCGCGCGATGCTCGACATGAAGGCCGGCGAGCGGAAGGTCGGCTTCGGCGACTCCCACGCCCAGACGCTCCGCCTCGCGGCGCACGTCGAGGGCCGGGCCGAGGACGCGGCGGACTTCACCGTCGTCATCGACTGGACCGACTTCCAGTCCCGGTCGATGGCGCAGGCCGCCGACGCCCTCGGCAAGCTCGCTACGCAGCTCGGCATCCCGCCGGAGAAGCTGTGGGACCGCATCCCCGGCGTCACCCCCGACGTCGCAGCGTCGTGGGAACGCTACAAGCGGGAGAACCCGTCCGCTGAGGCGCAGATCGCCGAAGCACTCCGCGGGCAGGGCGGACCGGCCTGATGGCGCTGACGGCGGAAGGGGTCGCGCTCACCGAGGCGAACCGACGCCGTCAGCTCGCCATCGCAGCGCGCGCCGCGTCCGTCGGGCTCGTGCTGTGGAACGACCTCGACGCGCGGAACCTCGACGGCTCCGGCACCCGGTGGCTCGCCGAGAACGTCGCCCTGGCGAACCAGTACCAGGCGCAGTCCTCGGCGACGACCGCGGCGTACCTCGACCGGTATCGCGCCGCCGAGGGTGTCGCGGACGCCGGACCGGTGATCACGCCGACGTTCGACGCGTCCCTGACCGCGCAGATCCTCCTCGTCGCTGGACCGATCCGGGTGAAGAACCTGGTTGGGTCCGGCATGAGCGGGTCCGCCGCCCTCGCCCGCGCGAAGAACGGCTTCGCCGGCATGCTGCGCCGGCAGGTGCTCATGGGCGGCCGCGAGACCATCGACCTGACCACCGGGCAGGACCAGCAGGCGATCGGCTGGCGACGCGTCTCCGACGGTGACCCCTGCACGTTCTGCGCGATGCTCTGCTCCCGCGGCCCCGTCTACCGCTCCGCGGGCACCGCGGCCGGATCTGTCGAGCGCGACAGCCGCGGCGGTGGGCGCGGCATGCACTTCCACGCGCATTGCGGCTGCACCTCCGAGATCGTCTACGGCTCCTGGCAGCCGAACGAGCAGGAGCAGGGCTTCATCGACGCGTACGACCGCGCCGCCCGGCAGGCCAACGCCGCCGGCGAAGCGCGAACCCAGGACACCGTCCTCTACCGGATGCGGGCGAACGGCGACTTCCGCGACTCACCCGCGATCCGCAACCAGACCACCAAGCCCTGACAGGGGCTCGGCACCGCTGCCCTGGTGGCAGCCCGACCGCCCCAGGAGGGCACATGAAGAGCACCACCGGCACGAACTACGCACCCTGCACCGACGACGGCATCGCCCGCATCGGCCTCTCCCCGTTTCAGCTGCGCGGCATCCGCCTGCTCGACGGTGACGACGGCGCGAACCCGGGCGGCGACGACAAGGGCGGCGACGGCGACGGCGACAAGTCGGACAAGGACGGGTCCCAGGAGGACGCCGACCAGGACGCCGACAAGGACGAGCCGGGCGACAAGTTCGACTCCGACAAGGCGCTCGGGAAGATCCGCAAGCTCAACTCGGAGAACAAGAACCTCCGCGAGCGCGCGACGAAGGCCGAGCAGGACGCCGAGGCCAACAAGGGCAGTAGCGAGAAGGTCACGGCCCTGGAGGCCGAGAACCTCAAGCTCCGCATCGCCGTGAAGCACGGCCTGCCCGAGAACCTCGTCAAGCGTCTCACCGGCACCACCGAGGAAGAGCTCCTGCAGGACGCCGAGGAGCTGCTCGAGATGCTCGGCACCAAGGGCGGCGGCAAGCCGCCGTCGGGCCAGCCGCGCGAGAACCTCCGCGGCGGCGGCAACGCCGACGTCGAGGCCGACCCGACCGCGGACCTCGACAAGTTCGCCGCGGACGCCTTCCGCCGGTAACAGCGCCCCCGACCACGGCGGCGTATCCACCTCCACCAGAAAGGGGCCATCGTGGTCCACCAGCTGTACACCCCGGAGCAGGCCGCGCGTGCGACGCTCGCCTCCCTGCGCTACCTCACCCTCCTGCCGCGCACGGTCCGCCAGGACTTCTCGCAGGACTTCGTCGCGGGCGTCGGCCAGACGGTCAACGTCCTCGGTCCCGTGTCCGCCGGCAAGGCGAAGGTCTACACCAAGGCCAACCGCACCGCGCGCGACGCCATCCAGTTCAACGACCTCACCCAGCAGTGGGTGCCGGTGACCCTCGAGAACCAGGTCTACAACGCCGTCCGGCTCCCGGACGACTTCGCGACCTTCACCCTCAAGGACCTCACCCAGCAGGTCCTGATCCCGCAGGCCGAGTCCGTCGTCGACGAGCTCGCGTCGCCGCTCGTCGCGGAGATGGTCGCCATCGCCACCGACGAGTCGATCCCCGAGATCGGCGTCACCGCGGACGGGAAGTCGAACTTCCGCACCGCGCTGATCAAGGCCCGGCAGGTCCTCAACGACCGGAAGGTGCCGGCCGCCAACCGCACCTTCGCCGTCGGCCCGGGCATGGAGGCCGCCGCGCTGCAGGACGAGCTCCTGCAGAAGGCCAACGAGTCCGGCACCACGGAGACCCTCCGCAACGCCACCATCGGGCAGCTGTTCGGCTTCACCATCGTCGCCGACCCGACCCTGCCCGACGACTTCGGCGTCGGCTACCACAAGGACGCGTTCGCCCACGTGACGCGCCCGTCGCGGCAGCCCGACGGTGCGGCCAAGTCCGCCACCGTCGCGCAGGACGGCTACGCGCTGCGCTGGATCCAGCACTACAACCCGCTGCAGCTCGAGGACCAGTCGGTCGTGGACACGTTCTACGGTGCCAAGACCCTCGACGCCAAGCGGGCCGTCTCCGCGAAGCTGGCCGCGTAGTGGGGGCCCCGGCGACTCTCGCCGGGGTCTCCGACCTCGGCGACTGGCTCAACGAGACGATCGCCGAGGGAACCGCTGACGCCAAGCGCGCCGCGCTGTGCCTCCGACTCGCGTCCGCCCTGGTCCGCAACGAGACCGGGCGGACGTGGGTCAAGGAGGACGACACCCTCGTCGACGACCTCCCCGATGAGGTGCAGCTGGTCACGCTCTACTGCGCCGGCCGCGTGTACGACAACCGGGAAGCGCAGACCACCGGCGGCGTCGACGACGCCACCGAGGGCTGGAAGGTCGACGAGTCCGGCGCGTACCTCACCGCGTCGGAGCGCCGCATGCTCGCCAACCACCGAGCGGGGAAGAGCTTCGGCGGGCTCGGCACCGTCAGCACCACCCGCCGGCCCGACCGCGCACCCACCAACGGGGTGCCCACGCCCACCCCCGGCGTCGAGATCCCCTGGTACTGAACGGAGCCCGCTGTGCGCACGACACGGATGACCAAGCGCGGCCGCCGCATGGCGGAAGCACGCATGCGATCCACGTGCCGCGTACAGCGGGCCTCCGGCACCCCCGTCAAGGGCGAAGACGGGGAACTGCACACCCCGACGATCACCATCTACGAGGGACCTTGCCGGCTCCGCAGCAACTCCGTCGTCACCAGCGACATCGACGCCGCCGGACAGCTCCTCACCGGCCAGGCAGCGGTCCTCTCGTTCCCGGTCGCCACCTCCACTGGGATCAAGGTCAACGACCTGGCCACGTTCATCGCCTCACCGGACCCCGCGGACGACCTCGACCCGGGCCTGCTCGGGAAGACAGTCCGCATCACGGGCCTGCACTTCGACACCGACGCCACCGCCCGCCGCCTCCCCGTACTGCTGGTGACCTGATGGCCGACGGGTTCACGATCGACGACAGCGCCATCCACGACCTCGCCGCCGCCCTCGGCGAAGTCGCCTCCTCCGCCGGCCCCTACGTCGCCGACGCCGTCGAGACCACCGCGATCGACGTCCGCGACGACTGGCGAGAACGCGCGAGCGGCATCAAGGGCATGCCCTACTACCCGAGCTCGATCGGCTACGACTTCACCGCGTTCCAGGGCTTCGGCGCGTCCGTGCTCAGCTGCGAGATCGGCCCCGACAAGAACAAGCGGCAGGGCCCGCTCGGCAACATCGTCGAGTACGGCTCCCCGACCTTCGCCGCCCGCCACTACGGCGACGACGCACTCGAGGCGCACTCGGACCAGTTCGAGGACCTGCTGGTCCAAGCGCTCGAGAAGGCCGAGCGCGCCCTGACCTTCGGCGGCATCACCCGCTCCGTGCTCGCCGGGAGGAACACGATCCTATGAGCCGCTCCGCACACGTCACCGCGGTCCTCGACCGGCTCCGTGAGCATCCCGACCTGACCCCGCGCGTGTTCCAGGGCAACGCCACCCGCACCGAGGCCGGGACGCCCCGCACCCGCTACGTCACCGCCTGGGTCGGCACGCCCCGCCGGACGGAGGCGCGCTACGGCGGCCGGGTCGACCTCGAGCGGTACCGGTTCACCCTCCACGCCACCTCGATCGACCCCGCCGATGCTGGTGACCTCGACGACGCGATCACCGCGCAGCTGCTCGGCTGGACGCCGACGATCGCAGGCCGCACGTGTCGGCCGATGCGGACCGACGACGAGTCCGCCGAGATGCAGTACGACGCCGACCTCGACCCGCCGCTGTACTGGATCGCCTCCACCTGGGAACTGGTCACCGAACCCGAAGCCTCCGCCTGACGCGGGGGCTTTTTCCATGCCACCCGCGTCGCGGGTCATGCCGCCGGGCAACCGGCATCCCCTCACAGAGCAAGGAGCTCGAATGGTCAACGCAACCGACCCCCGCCCGGCGTCCACCGCATCCGACGGCCGCCACAAGATCGCCTTCGTCCCGTGGGGCGTGGACGTGAACCCGCTGTCGATCGCCGTCCTGAACGCCGACACCACGCAGAACATGACGTACTCGTTCACCCCGGACGGCTTCGACCACGGCACCACGCAGGCGACCGTCGAGGACAAGCGCTACACGCTCCCGCAGGACCTGTCGCGTCCCGGCAAGGAGACCGACACCCTCACGAACAAGTACGTCGACACCACGGACGCCAACTCCGCGGCCGTGCTCCTGCCGAAGGACACCGCCGGCTGGTTCGTCCGACGGAAGGGCATCGCGAACGAGCTGCCGTGGGCGAAGGACCAGATCGTCACGGTCATCCCGTTCATCGCCGGCACCCAGCGGGAGGCCGCCCCGTCCGAGAACGGCGTCGACCTCATCGAGCAGACGCAGTTCATCAACGACACGGTCCAGCGCCGCGTCAAGACGGTCGCGTAGTCCGACCACACCCAACTCCTGACCGGGGCGTCTCCGCCGTCGCCCCGGTCAGGTCACACCACCTCGGCGGAAGAAAACGGCGGATACAGACATGGGCTTCTCCGAAGACCTCGCAGCAGGCAAGACCAAGACCGCGGACCACGAGGACGTCGACGTCCTGATCAACGGCACCGCGCACACGCTCCGCTTCCACCAAGCGAACGGCATGGCCTGGGCGGAAGCCGTCGACCGCGCCCCGCTCCGCATGGACGTGGGACTCGACCGCGTCTACGGCTACAACCTCCGAGCCGCGGTGCAGTACATCGCCCCCAGCACTGGACATCTCCTCATCGACGGCGAGGAGCATGAGCTCCGCGTCGACCCGCTGACGGCGGACCTGACGGACGAGGAACGCGAAGCGCGCGTCGACGAGTGGTCCGACCTCTTCGAACAGCTCTCGGGCTACGACGCGCAGCGCGTCACCGACGCCGTCTGGGGGCTCAACGAGCGCCGACCCCAGCTCGCGATCGAGGCCGCAAAAAAAGCGCGCAGCGGCTCGAGCAAGAGCTCGACGTCGCAGTCCGGCTCGGCATCGCGCCCCGCCGCCTCTGGGGCTGGGAACCGCGCCGCACGACGACGTACCGCTTCGACGAAGAAGGCCGGCGCGTAAGCGAGACCACCGAGCTCGAGCCGGAATGGGACGAGGAGCAGCTCGCCCTGGTGGTGCAACACCTCCGCGCTCAGTCCGACCGCGGCCCGCACGGACAGCCGATGTCCGAAGCCACCGACCCGCAGGCGAACCCGTCGGTTGACGGCGGCTGGCACTACGAGGCCTCGGAGAACGGCGTCATGGACTTCGCGCAGCTCGAGATCGAGCGAGCGCGGAACGCCTACTTCGAGAAGTACGGCAAGCGCCTGAGCGAGGCAGAGAAGGCCGCGAAGAACTGGACCGTCCGGAAGGTCCTCGACGACTGACAACTGAACAAGGGAGCGTCCTGTGGCGAACCGTACCGTCAAGACGTCCCTCGTCGCCGAGGTGTCCGGCTACATCAGCGGCTTCGAAGCGGCCGCGCGCAAGACGCGAGAGCTCGGCACCGAGACCGAGAAGCTCGCGCAGAAGCGCGAGGCGCTGTCCACCCTCGCCACCGGCATCGGCACCGTCGGCACGGTCGCCGCCGCCGCCTTCGGGCTCGCAGTGGCGAAGAGCGCCCAGTTCGAAGCGCAGATGTCGAAGGTCCGCGCCGCGACCGGTGCCGGCGCGATCGATATGGGCAAGTTCCGCGAGCAGGCCCTCGACGCCGGGGCCGCTTTCGGGTACACCGCCAGCCAGGTCACCGAAGCGCAGATCGAGCTGGGCAAGGCGGGCCTGGCCACCCGCGACATCCTCGGCGGCGGCCTCACCGGTGTTCTGGCGCTCGCGGCGTCCGACAACGTCGAGCTCGGCAAGGCCACGCAGATCGCGTCGGTCGCGATGAAGCAGTTCAACCTGACCGGTGCCGATGTCCCGCACATCGCGGACCTCCTCGCTGCCGGCGCGGGCAAGGCGCTCGGTGGCGTCGAGCAGCTCGGTGACGCCCTCAACCAGTCTGGCCTGGTCGCGTCGAACTTCGGGTTCAGCCTTGAGGAGACCACCGGTGTCCTGTCGTCCTTCGCCGACGCGGGCCTCCTCGGATCCGACGCCGGTACCTCGCTCAAGAGCATGCTGCAGGCGCTGGCGAACCCCTCGAAGCAGTCCGCGCAGCTGATGGAGTCCCTGGGCATCAACGTCAAGGACGCGAACGGCCAGTTCCTCAGCGCGACCGACCTCGCCCAGCACCTCCGGGACAAGCTCTCCGTCCTCACCGACGCGCAGCGTCAGCAGGCACTCGCGCAGATCTTCGGCTCCGACGCCGTGCGCGCTGCCACCGTCCTCTACAAGGAAGCCGGCGACGGCATCCAGAAGTACATCGACCAGAACAACGACGCCGGCTACGCCGTCGAGCAGGCCCGGATCAAGAACGACAACCTCGTCGGTGACCTCAAGAAGCTGCAGTCGGCCTTCGAGGGCGCGCTGATCAGGACCGGCTCCTCGGCAGACGGGCCCCTCCGCACCCTCGTCCAGACAGCTGACGACCTGGTCACGGCGTTCAACAACGCCCCGCCGTCGATGCAGGCCACCAGCCTCGGCATCCTCGGCCTCGTCGCTGCCGTCGGCCTCGGCGGGGCCGCCTTCCTCAGTGTCGTGCCGAAGATCGCAGCGACCAAGGTCGCACTGCAGACCCTCGGCGTGACCGCGACCTCCGTGCGAACCCGGCTTGGCTCCGTCGTGAGCTTCCTCGGCGGACCGTGGGGTATCGCAGCCCTGCTCGCAACCGCCGCGATCGTCACCTTCAACCAGGCCGTCAACGCCGGGAAGTCCTCGCAGGAGCAGCTGGTCAACAGCCTCGAGACGTCGCGCAACGCGATGGGGTCACTCACCCTCGCCGCCCAGCAGAGCAGCGCCTCGAAGAACCTCCTCGGCGACTACAAGGAGGAGCTCAAGGATCTCTCCGGCCTTCTCTCCAAGGCAGATGCCGGCGGCACCGGCGTCATGTCGAACAACTGGCTGCACCTGACGTTCAGGCAGCAGGGTGCGGTCGACTCCATCAAGAACCTCGGAGACGCCTACGCCACGGTCGCGAACACGAACCTGCCCCAGGCGCAGAAGCAGTTCACCGCGCTCGCCAACGCGCAGAAGCTGACCGTCCCCGAGCAGAACAAGCTCCTCAGCCTCATGCCGGGCTACAAGAACGAGCTGACCACCCAGGCGACGCAGCTCGGACTGACAGCCGACAAGCAGACGCTGCTCGCGCTCGCCACGGGCAACTACACCCCGAAGGTCGAGGCGGCCATCGCCGCCTCGCAGAACAGCGCGACCGCGTCGGGTGAGGCGTCCACGGGTCTCGACGGCGTTGCGACGTCCGCCGAGGACGCTGCGGAGGCGGTCGACCGCATCGCGAAGGCACTCGCCGGGCTGACCGCTCCGACGCTGGACGCCCGTGAGGCGCAGCGGCAGTTCGAGGCGGCCATCGACAACGTGACCGACACGATCCAGCAGAACAAGGAAGCGTACAAGACCGCCGGAACCAGCCTCGACATCGCGACGGAAGAGGGTCGGAAGAACCAAGCCGCCCTCGACGGCATCGCCGCGTCCGCGCAGGACGTCGCCAGCAAGCTCTACACCCAGACCGGCTCGCAGGAGCAGGCCACGGCCGCGATGCAGACCGGCCGGTCTGAGCTGATCAAGGCGCTCGGCCAGTACGGCATCACGGGCAAGGCGGCTGAGGACTACGCCAACAAGATCATCGGCACGCCGACCGAGTGGGCAAGCACGTTCACCAACAACGCCCCGCAGGCCGCGGCGCAGGTGGACGACCTCAAGAACAAGATCTTGTCCATCCCCGTCGGCAAGTCCATCGAGATCACGGCGCAGACCGCCGCCGCGCAGGGACAGCTCGACTCGTTCATCCGCCGCAACGACGGACGCGTCATCTCCGTCCGCCAGGTCCTCGTGCAGCAGGCGGTGAACGCCGGAGCAGCGCCCGGATCCGCGAAGGCGGCGTACAACCGCAACGGCTCGGTGATGGACTTCTACGCCGACGGCGGCGTGGCGAGCGAGAACCACGTCGCGCAGATCGCGCCCGCGGGCGCGTGGCGGGTGTGGGCTGAGCCCGAGACCGGTGGCGAGGCGTACATCCCGTTCGCGCCGTCGAAGCGGACCCGATCCCTGGCGATCTGGGAGGAGACCGGTCGCCGGCTGCAGGCGTTCGCTGACGGCGGTCTCCGTGGCGCACGGCAGACCTACGTGCCGACGCCGCCGCAGATCGTCTACGCCCAGGCGGCGCAGTCCGCCAGCGGGTCCGTCCCGCCGGCGTTCGCGCCGACGTTCGTCTCGTCCGGGAACCAGCGGCAGGACTTCGACGACGCCTGGTTCCAGTACGTCACCAAGATGCAGGGAGGTCGCTGATGCCGGGACCGTGGCGGCTCGTCTACCCGGGCCAGGACGTGACCTTCACGGACGAGTCCGGGATCTACCTCCGGAAGCCGCCGGAGGTCGCGGACTACGACATCTCGACCGATGACGCGGACAACTCGCGCGCGGACGCCTCGCAGGCTGGGCAGGACTTCCACGGCGGCCGCACGATCGGGCTGACGTTCGGCGTCCTGGGTCGCACGGAGGCGGAGATGCGGTCCCGCGCCTCGAAGCTCGCGATGCTGTGGGACGCCGCCGCGGTCCGCACCCGTCCCGGCGAGCTCGCGGAACTGATCTCCGACGGGGGCCGGTCGGCGTTCGGCCGGCCCCGCAAGATCGCCCCGTCGGATGTGTTCCCCGAGGCGAACATGCAGACCGTCGAGGCGCAGTTCCGGCAGTTCGACAAGCTCTGGTACGGCCCCGAGGACTCCCTCGAGGTGTCCCTGGCGCTGACGCAGTCCGGCGGCTTCGTGTTCCCGCTCAAGTTCCCGATGGTCACCCGCGGGAGCACGACGGCGCAGAACACGTTCGTCGTCGACGGCGATCAGCCGACATGGCCGGTCATCACCATCCGTGGGCCGATCCTCGACCCGACGGTCGAGGTCGCCGGCCTGTTCCGTTTCACCGCAGCGAGCTCCCTCCGCGCCGACGAGTGGATCACGATCGACACCCGCCCGGGGCGACGGGCCGTCACTCGCAACGGCGACCGCATCGGTTCGCTCACGCGCACCTCGTCGCTGCTGACCGCCGCGGCGCTGCCTCCCGGCCCCCACACCCTCACCCTCACCGGATCGTCTGCGTCCGGTGTTCCCACGGCGCAGATCGCATGGCGCGCCGCCTACTCGACCCCCTGAAAGGGAGTGAGCTCCGATGGCTCTTGACGGTGTCCCCTGGGTGATCGGCGGCGACGCCGAGCACGGCCCCGACGTCGCCCGACAGCTGCTCTACCTCGCCACCGGCGGCAAGCAGGGCGTCGGTGGCCCCGGCGACCTCAAGGTCACCGCGCTCGACGTGCCCGGTGCCGGCGTGCAGGTCGCAGGCGGCGGCGGCACGATCCTCAACCGGATCGCGTCGCAGCAGTCCTACGGCGTGCGGAACCCGGTCGCCGACGTCGACTCGGTGCAGGTCGACGCGACCGGGTCCGGAGCGGGTCGCGCCGACCTGGTCATCTGCCGCGTCGACAACCCCTACATCGACGGCAACGCACAGGCCCCCGCCGACCCGGTCCACGGACCGTACGACAGCTTCGACATCATCCCGAACGTCCCGGCCGGCACCCGCAGTCTGCAGGAGCTCGATCAGTACAAGGGGCTGTCCGCGATCGAGCTCGCACGCATCGACATCCCGAAGTCGACCGGCACCGTCACGAACGCGATGATCACCGACCTCCGGCAGATCACCATGCCGAAGAACGTCTCCGAGCGGTACCCGGGTGCGCTGACCGACTACTACGTCACGATGGCGAAGGGCCAGTGGAAGCCGTTCCCGGAGAACCCGATCACGGGCATCTTCGTGCCCGACTGGGCGACGCACGCGATCATCACCATGCGCACGGCCATGAAGTACATCTCCGGCAACGCGTACGGGAACTTCCGTGCGTTCATCGGGCCCGCCGGCGCGCAGGCCACGGCGAACCTGTTCGCGACCGAGCAGATCGACGTCACCACCGCCGGCGGCCAATACCGGCAGCCGTTCGAAGCGCCCTCGAGCAGCGCGTTCCCGATCCCGAAGTCGATGCGCGGCACGACCGTGCAGCTCACCGGCCTCGTCACCCCGGCGTCCGACGCCAGCGACCAGGCTCGCATCGGGACCGCCGCCGGTGACTACTACTACGCCGACGTCACCTTCGTCGAGCGCATCAGCTGACAGGAGCGCACGTGACCGAGCGGTTCATCATCCAACGTGCCGCGACCGGCCGGGTGCTCTCCTACGACTTCGGCGGCGTCGACCGTGGCGGGCTCGCCCGCAAGCTCTCCGCGGTCGGCACCATGCCGCTGTCCGTCCCGAGCGGGCAGGTCCTCCTCACCGCCGAGGACGGGCAGCCGCTGTTCCAGGAGTGGGGCACGCTCGTCACCCTCGACGATGACGGGCAGATCCGTTTCCGCGGGATCGTCACCGACATCAGCTACGACGGGGCCACCTGCCAGATCACCGTCTCGTCGATCCCGACGTACGCCGCGCAGGCGTACTACCAGGGCGACGCCTACTACGGAGCGCAGGTCGACCCGGCGGATCTCGTCCGGAAGTTCTACGCGCACCTGCAGTCGTTCCCTGACTCCAACCTCGGCGTCACCGTCGTCGGCACCACGAAGGCCCGCGTGGGGTCCTTCTCGACGCAGAAGCGCATCGAGGCGACCGCCGCGTACGACGCTGCGGTGTCGACGTACAAGGCGCAGAACAAGGAGCTGCAGCGGCTCCGGAAGATCGTCGCCGAAACGCGCAAGGTCGCCACCACCCGTCGCGCCACCCGCGCGGCGGCGTCGAAGGGCGTGACCGCGGCGAAGACGGCGCTGACCGCGGCGAAGAAGACGAAGGACCCGGCGAAGATCGCCGCCGCGCAGAACGCTCTCAACGCTGCGCAGGGTGTCCTCGACCAGGCCACGCTGAGCCTGAACAGCGCGAACAACATCATCAAGGCGCAGAACAACGATGTCACCGTGCAGGCCCGCGTCGTGGCGTCCGCGAAGGCCGTCAAGGACAAGGCCAACGACGCCAAGAACGCCGCGACACAGGCCGAGAACGAGGACGGCGGCGCGTACGCGCTCGAGCCGTGGGATGCGCCGGAGATCGCCCGCCTGATCGACGACCTCGCGACGTCGACTCCGTTCGACTGGGTCGAGGAGCACTACTGGGACGGCGACCTGCCGAAGACGCGGATCCGGGTCGCGTACCCGCGCGCTGGCCGCCGCCTGTCCAGGGAGGGCGACCCTTCGTTCCAGCAGGGCGTCAACATCCTCGTGCAGCTCGCGCCGGGCACCGACGGCAGCGAGTTCGCGAACAGCGTCTACGGCATCGGCGCGGGCGAGGGTGCCGGCGCGATCCGCCGCACCATCACCAAGCGCGACGGCCGCCTCCGTCGCACGGCGAAGTACAGCGCGAAGGACATCCGGACGAAGCAGGAGATGGACAAGCGGCTACAGGCCGAGCTCCTCACCCGGCAGGAGACCCTCGCCGTCGACCGGATCATGGTCGCCGATCACGTCAACAGCCCCCGGGGCTCGTACGGGCTCGGCGACGACATCCTCGTGCAGGGCGAGGTGCCGCACTACGGCCGCTTCGAGATGTGGCACCGCATCGTCGGCATCACCGAGAACCAGGACGGCTCCACCGAGCTCGACCTCGAGCGCACGGACACCTTCACCTACGGATCGGGGATCGACGAATGAGCGGACTCGAGAAGCTGATCGACAAGCAGATCGACGTGCAGCGCCGCGTCGACCGGCTCGAGTCCACCGCCCAGCTCGGCAACAGCACCATCAGCGGCGAGGCAGCACTCGCCGTGCAGGCCGTCGTCGAGGAAGCCGCCGTCACCAACGACGCCATGCCGATCGTGCAGGACGACGCCGCCGACAGCAACGACGGCGTCGTCGACCTGCAGGACAGCCTCTCGACGTTCGACGACGACCTCGACGCCCAGCTTGAGGACGCTCGTGCCCAGCTCGACGACGCACGCACGGACCTCGAGCTCTCCCAGCAGGACATCGAAGCCGCCTTCGGCCAGACCGTCGACGGGCTCTCGGACAAGGTCACCACGGCCATCGAAGCCGCCGGCGACGCGAAGACCGAAGCGGAGGCTGCCTCCGACGCGGCCCTCGCGGCAGCGGGACTCGCGGCGTCGAAGGGCAAGACGATCGTGCAGGTGTCCGCGCCGACGGGTGCGAACGCGGACCCGGCGAACCTGTGGATCAACATCAGCACCGACAGCAACGGGGTGCCGAAGAACCAGCCGAACCGGTACAACCCGGACACGGCGAAGTGGGAGCCGGTCACCGACGCGCAGGCCGTCGCCGCGGCCCAGGCGGCAGCGAACGCGGCGGCCGCGGCGCAGGCGGCGAAGGACGTCGCCGACCAGGCCAACGCTGCTGCCGGGGTCGCGAAGACCGCCGCCGACAACGCCAACACCGCGGCGCTGCAGGCCGCCGGCATCGCCAACGGCAAGGGCAAGGTCATCTACCAGGCGTCCAAGCCGACCGGCGCGAACGCCGCGGCAGGGAACCTCTGGATCCGGACCAGCGACAACACCCCCTGGGCGTACGACGCGAGCATCCCCGACTGGGTGCAGGTCACCGACCAGACCGCGAAGGACGCCGCCGCGGCCGCCGTGCTGGCGCAGCAGGCAGCCACCGCCGCGTCGAACGCGGCTGCTGCTGCTCAGGCGACCGCGGACGGCAAGCCGCTGATCCTGTTCTCGACGACGTCGGCCCCGTCCGGCACCGCGCCGACCGGGTCGATCTGGTTCCTGTGGGACAGCGCGAAGAACATCGCCGGGCAGTGGCTGCAGTCGGGAACCCTCGCGAACCCGGTGTGGACGCCGCAGCAGATCCGCTCCGAGGTGATCGCGAACCTCGACGTCGGCAAGCTCACCGCCGGCTCCGCAGCGATCGCCGACCTCGTCGCGCAGAAGATCGCAGCGTCGACGGCGAACTTCCAGACCGTGAACGTGTCGAACCTCTTCGTCACGTCCGGCGCGACCCTCACGCAGGCGGTCATCGACTTCCTGTTCACCAACGTCGTGCAGGCCAAGAAGATCACCGCCGGCATGATCGACGTGTCGACCCTCAACGGTGTCACGATCACCGGCGCGATCCTGCAGACGTCCGCGAGCGGGAAGCGCGTCGTCCTCGCGAACAACGTCCTCACGTTCTGGGGCCTGAACGGCACGAACGCGGTCCCGGCCGGCGTCCTCGAGGGCGTGCCGAACGGTGCCGACCGCGGCATGATCCAGATCCGCTCGTCCACCGACGGCACGGTGAGCATGCTCTTCGGGAACGTCGCGCTCCCGGTGTCCGGCTCCGTCAACGCCTACGGCGACACCGCGTGGATCCAGGACATGTACGTCACCCGGCTCTGGGACTCCGGCACCGGGCTGCTCATCGGCGGGGCCGGCGCGGGCCCGACGACGATCCCCGTCGCCAACGGGTACGTCGGCAGCGGAGCGACAGCGGTCAAGAGCGGGAACCTCGCGTCGCTGCAGGGACAGATCGCCACCTCGAACAACGCCGCCCTCCCGTCGAGCGCGGCGAACATCGGGACGATGCCGGCACCTTTCCAGCCGACGCAGCCGCAGATCTTCCTCGTGGCCGGAGCTGGCGGCGCGGTCATCCGCGTGCAGATCGCCACGAACGGCGTCATCAGCTACGCGATGATCCTCGGCTCCTCGTCCTACCTCCGCCTCGACGCGATCTCCTACCGCCTCTCCTGACCAGAAGGACCCACATGGCACCCGAAGACGAGATGCTCCTCGACACCTCCGACGCCGGGGACCCCATCCCCGACGAGCCGATCGTCGAGCCGCCGACGTACCCGGACACCACCGTCGGGTCCCTCATGCGCGACCGTGACACCGCCCGCCGCAACGCGCAGGCCGCACGCGACCAGGTCGCGCAGTACCAGCGCATCGCAGCCGAGGGCGACGCGCGCGCGGACGCCCTGCAGGTCGCGATCAACGCGCTCGGCGGCGAACCCGCCGCGTAGCCCCGCACCATCCGCTCGGCCGTCCCGTTCGGGGCGGCCTTCTTCATGAGGAGGCCCGCATGGGCAAGTTCAGCGTGGGGCCGTCGTCGTACGGCGACCTCCGCGGCGTCGAGCAGTTCGTCGCCACCGCCCGCATCGCCCTGCAGGTGCTGTCCGTCATCGCGGACTTCAACGCCTGGCAGAAGGACCGCGGTGCGACCGGGGCACTGTCCGTCAACGAGGGCATGCGCTCGAGGGCCCGGCAGTCCTACCTCTGGGCGGTCCGGTTCATCCTCGCGATCGTCGTCGCGCCGCCGTTCACGTCGCGCCACGACGAGGTGCGGCACGGCAACGCGATCGACTTCGGCATCACCATGCCAGACGGCACGAACCGTGCGCTCACCGCGACCGAGTTCGCGAAGCTCCACGCCCTCGTCGAGGCCCGTGGCGGCACGTGGACAGGCGCGAACTTCGGCGAGCCCTGGCACCACGAGATGGCCACCCGCACCGAGCAGCTCGCCCCGTACCCGGACGCCGCCGACCGCGTCGCCGGCACCGCACCCACCAGCACCACCAACACCCTGATCACGATCGCGGAGACAGAGGACATGATCCGACTGCTGCAAGACCCGACCACGAAGAACTACTACCTCGAGAACATGCTCACCGGCGTCGCCGAGCCCGTCACCGAGAAGGACGACGTCACCGACCTCACCATCGTCCTCAAGGGCAAGGGGCGCATCGCCAAGCGTCGCCTCGACCAGCTCAACGAGCGCTTCTTCCGGAAGGTCGGCCCGTCCGGCCTGTTCAACCTCGGCGTCCGCGCCGGCATCTTCACCGCACCGAAGGAGAACAGCTGATGGCTGACCACGAGCTCACCAAGCCGAAGAAGTTCGACGTGCAGGAGATCTGGCACAAGGGCCAGCGCGTCCTCCGCACCGCGTTCACGACCATCCTCACAGCGCTGCCCATCGTCCCGCAGATCGTGCAGATCGTGCAGGGGCAGTGGCCGGCGGCGACCGGCCTGACCGCGGTCGCGGTGCAGGCCGTCGCGATCAACTCCGCGCTGACCGCCATCATCGCGATCCCGCAGGTCAACGCCTGGCTGACCGTCATCGGCCTCGGCTCCGTCCCGCGGAAGGTCGCCAAGGAGACCGCGGCCGCCAAGAAGTCGGAGCTGCAGCCGGCGCAATTCGCCCCGTCGACGACGGACTACCGGACCGAGCAGGGCGACGACACCACCACGGCGCAGTAGGCCGTGCTCTACAACCCGGGGGTGGGCATCGTGCAGTGGATCCTCGCAGCATCGGTGCCCACCGCCGACACCGCGCCGGACGGTGTCTGGGGCTGGATCAGCGGCACCCTCTCCGTCTCCGACATCATCCAGGGCAGCGGCCTCGCGCTCATCGTCATCCTCTTCGCCACCCGGCGCATCCTCACGATCGCCGACCACCGAGCGCGCGTCGAAGACCTCGAGAAGTACTACGGGGCACTGCTCAAGGAGAAGGACGACAGTGCTACCGCACTCGCGGCGGCGAAGGACGAGCGGTACGCCGAGCTCAAGGAGTCACGCGACTACTGGCGCGAGGCGCACAACGAGCAGCGCGCAGGCCGTGAGAAGGCCGAGGACGGTCTTCGAGAGATCGGCGTCGAGTACGCCCAGCTCTCCAACCACCTGCTGGGATCCATCGAGGAAGCCGCGGGAGGCACCTCATGAACGAGCAGACCTCCGGTCGCGAGGAAGCGCGCCGCGCGCGCGATGAGGCCCGGACCGCTTCTCACCGCATCGACATGCTCCTCGACAGCATCCGCAACGGGCCACTCGCGCAGATGCGTCAGAGCCGGGTCGAGAACCACTTCGCGCAGAAGATGCGCACGATCATCCGAGGGGAACGATGATGGACGCCGTACTCAACCAGTGGGCGACGGTCCCGGCAACCATCGCCGCGGTCGCTGCCCTCGCGACGGCGCTGCTCTACGGCTTCGGGTCCGCCTGGTACCGATCGCTCCTCGGCATCGTGTTCTTCGGCCTGTTCGTCGGCTCCGTGCCCGTCTTCGCGCTCGTCACCGTCCGCCGCATCGTTGCCACCCTCGCAGCCGGCGCGCCACAGACGACCGGCGACGGTCTCGGTTCGATGGCGTTCGCCGTGTACGTCTTCGCCGCAGTGGTCTGGGTCGCCGTGTTCACGATCGTGGTCGTCGAACGCCGCCGGTCGCCCGTTGTCACCCTGCCCATCAACCGCTAACCACGGCGAGCGCCGTCAGTACGAACGAAGACCCCCACCAGGTGACTGGTGGGGGTCTTTCGTCGTTGCGCGGGTCAGGCTCGGCGTGCGGGGATGAAGCCGATGACGATTCCGGCGAGGGCAGCGAGCACGCCGATCGCGAGGAGACCGAATGCGACGACGAGCAGAGCGTCGCCGGCGGCTCCGGTGAGCAGGACGCCGATCACGGCGATGATGATGCCGGCCACGAAGAGGCCGTTCGACAGGAGCTTCTTCTGGCGGCTGGTCATGGGGAACATGATGCCCCACGGGGGTCGCTGTCGCCATCCCCGTTTAGGGGGCGGACGCGGCGACCGTCACGCGCTCTGGGTGCTGTTGCTGTCCGCGATCCACTGGTCAAGGGTGCGCCGGGTGACCCGTGCGTCCCGGGCAACGTAGAACTTCGGGGATCCGTCCCGCACCGCCTGCACGGCAACGGGACGGATCTCCTCGGTGACGCGCTCGAGCTCGTCGAGCAGCTCGCCGCGCCTAGTGCCCAGCTCGTGCAGGTCAGCCACGGCGCACCTCCTGCCGGACGGACAGCACGGACACGACGACCCACCCGGCCCACAGTGCCAGCATGATCGGCCAGTACCGACCGGACGCGACGGACGCGACCGCCATGATGACGCCGACGGCCGCCGCGGTCTGGCCTGCGCGTGTGCGCAGGATCTTCGTGATCATCGGTTCCTCCTGTTCGTGAGGTGGGGTGCGTAGAATCCCGGGAGCGGGTGGCCCGAGGCATTGACGGTGCTTCGGACCACCCTTTCTCACTTCCGGTGTCGTGCTCTGCGGTTCGGCTTCATCTCTACCAGCCACTTCGTGACTTGGAAGACCAGGCCGAGACCCGCGATCACGACTGCTGCGATTCCAATCGCATCCCCTCCTCTCTGTGTTGTTGTGTTTCAAGTATACACAACAACCCAGAGAATGCAACAAGCCCCCGGACCAAACGGTCCGGGGGCTTGAACGATCGCCTACTCCTTGTCGCGAGGGCCGAAGCCGAACAGGTAGGTCAGGACGCCACCCGCAAGGCTGGGCACGATGATCGCCGCGCCGACGCCAGCTTCTCCCATGAGAATCGCAATGATGCCGCCGGTCAATCCGAGGCCGACGAGAGCGGATCCGATGATCTGCCCTCTGCTCGCACGACGCTCCGAGCCATCGAGAAGTAGCCGCTCCATGTCCTGGCGGTGTTCGCTCTGCCGCTCGAACGACCTCACGATCCGTTCGGGGAACGAGGGGTCGATCGCTCCGTATCCCGCCAGCGTCTCCGGATCAGGAAGCGGGCCTCGATGAAGTCGGGCGTGAGTCTCCGAGTACTCGATGACGCCGCGGTGCTTGCCATCGCCATCAGGCACGTCGCTATCGAGTTCGCCCTCTTCGGCCGGCTGGTCTGGTTCGATCTCGTCCTCGCGGTGCGGTTCGAGGTCAGCGGCCACGCGCGGCTTCCGCGAGGGCCCGGCGGAGGTCGTCTCCGACCTCGTTCCAGTCGTTCTCGATGGCGACGCGATCCGCCTCTTCCTCCGTGTGAGCGAAGTGGTACTCGCGGCTGGTGTCACCGGACAGGTTGAAGACGCTCGATGCGCCACGGAGGTAGTCCCGCGCGCTCGAGCGACGGATGCGCCGAGTGTTGAACAGGATGGTCATGGTGTCCTTACCCCTTGCTAGCAACACCGCCAGAGCGATGTCCTTGGCACGGCACCGCAGGAACGATGCCGTTCGCGTCACTCTAATCGTCGTCTCTGTGGAAGCTGTTCACGATATGAACAACGGTGACGGTCAAGAGATTATGCCGTCTACAGCGTGTAGCGCGCTAGGTCTGCGGGTCGCACTGCGTCTCGCCAAACCCAAGCGCAGTCTGTCGCCTGTCCGAAGCCCCACTCCACAAGCACCGCGCGCTCCGTATACGCGATCACTCGCGCCTCAATCTCGAGGATGCGGTCCGGGTACTGCAGCCACGCGAGCACCGGGTCAGGCTCCTGCAGGTCCACCTCCGGGCCGCCGCGCGCGAGCTCAGGGAGCGAGAACGGCGGGCCGAGGGACCACCGGTCGCGACGCCGGCGCGCCATCAGCCCCGCCGCAGCGCGAGCTTGCGCGTGGTCACGGTGTCGCGGGGGACCCATGCTCGCTGCAGGCGGCCCTGCCACGCGATCTCGACGTACACGGCGACATCGGATCGGGCGACTGCGAACGCTTTCACCTCGGGGAGTACGCCGATCGCGTCGAAGCGGAGGTCACGGACGGTCACGGGCTGCGGCGGGTCGACCGGTTCCGGGCTGCCGATGCTGTCGAGCGGCATCGACTCGGCTGCGTAGATCGGCACGTCCTGATGCTCAGGAGGTGCCCACTTGTGCTCGGCCATGCCGTCGATGATGCGTGGGACCGCCGACAAGCGCAGCACTTCACTTCGCCCGGATGAAGTCGGACGCTTCACTCCGGCGAGCGCGCGCGCCTCGTGAGACGATGGGCTACACCTTCGGCTACACAGCGAGGGTGGATCTGGGGCCGGCAGCGGGACTCGAACCCGCAACCCCCGTATTACAAGTACGGCGCGCTACCAATTGCGCCATGCCGGCTGACGCGCCCATCCTAGCGGCGGACGCGCCGGGGCCTCACTCGCTCTTCCCGGAGAAGTTCAGCGAGATCGAGTTCATGCAGTAGCGGTCACCCGTCGGGGTGCCGAACCCGTCGGGGAACACGTGGCCGAGGTGCGAGCCGCAGTTCGCGCAGCGGACCTCGGTGCGTGCCATGCCGAGGGAGTTGTCCTCGAGCAGCTGCACCGCGTCGGGGTCGACCGACTCGTAGAACGACGGCCAGCCGCAGCCGGAGTCGAACTTCGTGCCGCTCTTGAACAGCTCCGCGCCGCACGCCGCACAGGTGTAGACACCGGCGCGCTCCTCGTCGAGGAGGTCACCCGTCCACGGGCGCTCCGTACCGGCCTGCCGGAGGACGGCGTACTGGTCCGGGGAGAGCTCCTCGCGCCACTGGGCGTCGGACTTGTCGACGTTGTATGCCATTGTTTCCTCCTGCTCCTGTCGCCGTTGCTGGACGACCACTTCGGTAAACTCGCGACGATGTCCGAACATTCCGTGCACCACGCCCGTTGGGACCGTCTGACGACGGACGAACTGTACGGCATCGTGGTGCTCCGGAACCGCGTGTTCGCACTGGAACAACGCGTCACGGCCGAGGACTTCGACGGCCGTGACCGTGAACCGGACACCGAGCACTGGTGGTTCGGCACCGACGACCGAGCGGTTGGGTACCTGCGGCTCATCCGACCCGCACCGGACGAGGTCCACCCGGACGGTTCGGCAGCACCCGCCTGGGTGATCGGCCGGGTCGCCACCGACCCCGGACACCGCGGGAGCGGGATCGCTGGTCGCCTCGTGGCCGCGGTGCTCGATGCGCGCGGGCACGAGCCGTTCGTCCTGCACGCCCAGGAGTACGTCGCCGGACTCTACGAGCGCCACGGCTTCGTCCGCTTCGGAGCGCCCTACGACGAGGCCGGTATCCGTCACGTCGGCATGCACCGTCCCGGTCGCTGATGGACACGCGGGAGCGGTACGCCGCCTACGCGGAGCGCATCGCGGGCGTCTCGCCGTCCTACGCCGCGTGGGCGCGGTCGCTGGACGACGGCACGGTGTCCGTGCTCGACGAGGTCCCGGAGTCGAAGCGGCAGCCGGAGCTCCTCTTCGCGGTCGCCCGTCGCCTGGGCGCCGATCCGGCGGATCCCGGTGCGCTGCGCGCGCTGGTCCAGGAGGCGCGACCCGCCCTGGTCGCCGCCCTCGCCTCCGCCACGGTGCAGGCCAACGACCCCAGACGCCTCGCCCCGGTGGTCCCGCTGTTCGCGGCGCTCGCCGCGCGGGTCGGGCGGCCGCTCGGCCTCGTCGACGCGGGGGCGGCGGCGGGGCTGTGCTCGATCCCGGACCGGGTGACGCTCGACTACGTCGTCGGGGCGCGGTCCGAGGTCGTCCGGATGCACACGGCCTCCGTCGAGCCCGGCCTGCACCTCGTCGCGGCGGCCAGCGGCGCGGTGCCGGCACCGGCAGCGGAGCCGATCGAGGTCCGGGCGCGGGTGGCCCTCGACCCGAACCCGATCGACCTCGCCGGGCCCGGGGCGTTCGACCGGCTCGTCGAGGCCGTCCCGCCGGAGGCGACGGACCGCACCGCCCTGATGCGTGAGGCTGCGCGTGCGACGCTCGCCGCGCCTCCCGTCCGCATCCGGGGCACCCTGCCGGGCGACCTCGACCGCGCACTGGAGGCCCTGCCGGACGACGTCGTGCCGGTCGTCCTGACCACCGGGACCCTCGTGTACGTCCCCGGCCCGGACCGCCAGCGGTTCGTCGACCGGGTGCGCGAGCGAGGGGTGCACTGGATCGCGCTGGAACGCACGGGGATCCTCAGCGGGGTCGCCGCGACCCTGCCGGACGACGCCGACCCGGCGGATCCGGACGCGTTCGCGACCGCGTCGCTCGACGGTGTGGCCCTGGCCGTCTCGGACCCGTTCGGGGTCCGCGTCCGGTGGTTGGCCGATCCGAACCTGTGACCGGTCTTCGCGACAGTCCAGCGGCGTGCCAGGGTGCGGATGACCTCCACCCCTACGATGTGCGAGACCCGTTCCCCCACCGTGATCGGAACCGCAGTGACCGCCACACCCGTCGAGCTCGACGAGCTCGCCAAGCACGTGCTCGCGTTCGAGCACGACCGGGCACGGCACGACCGCACGAAGGAAGCGGAGATCCGGGTCGAGTTCGACATGTCGCCCGCTCGGTACTACCAGGTGCTGAACCGTGTGATCGACTCGCCCGCGGCGCTCGCGTACGACCCGCAGCTGGTCTCCCGGCTGCAGCGGCTCCGGTACGCGCGCACCAGTGCCCGGGCAGCGCGCAGCTTCGTCGCGCCCGGTGCAGCTCCCGAAGGACGTGAAGAGGAACGATGACGACGAGATACCCCCGAGACCGGTTCGACGACGTCGCCGACGGCCCCCGGGTCGGGGCGCACCGCGGTGCGCAGCGGCGTGGGCGCGGGTGGATCGCGTTCGCGTGGGCGGCGCTCGCCACCGGTGTCATCGTGGGGGTCTGCGTCGTCGCGCTCGCGCTCCTGAACGGCAGCTACTCGTTCACCGGCTCGGCATCGCCGTCGGCTTCGACCTCGGCGTCGGCGTCCGCATCGGCGGCGCCGTCGTCATCCGCGTCCTCGTCGGCGTCGCAGGCACCGGCTGCGGGGACCCCGGCCGACCAGGGTGCGACGACGCTCGTCGTGCTGAACGGCACGTCGACGACCGGCCTCGCGGCGAAGGGCAGCGCGGCGCTGACCTCGGCCGGGTGGAAGGTGACGTCGACGGGGGACGCCGGCACGACCGGGGCGACCTCGACGATCGTGTACTACCAGCAGGCCGCCCAGGCCGCCGTGGCGCAGGGCATCGCGAAGTCGCTCGGCACGACCGCGGTGCAGCAGTCGGCGGCGTTCCCGAACGCCGACATCAGCGTCGTGCTCGGCGCGGACTACGCCGGCTGATCGTTCCCGGCGCATTCCTGGTCGCGTTCTCCGGTGCGTGATGCGCGCATTTGTGACGGCCGTGTTTCGAGCACGTTGATTCTTGTCGGAATCGACGTGAAACAACGTCACACCTCTTGCCCTGTCGGCATTGTTCGGTAAGAGTCTCCCCAAGACGGCGACTACGCCGTCCGCACCAGCACCACCGCAGGGAGCAAGAGATCATGGCCAACGGAACCGTGAAGTGGTTCAACGCCGAGAAGGGCTTCGGCTTCATCACCGTCGATGGAGGGGGCCAGGACGTGTTCGTGCACTACTCGGCAATCGACATGTCGGGGTACAAGGTCCTCGAGGAGGGCCAGGCAGTGACGTTCGACGTCGGCACCGGGTCGAAGGGGCCGCAGGCCGAATCGGTCCGTCCCGCCTGACCCGGCAACCACCTCGCGAACGCGCCGTCCCGTCCGGGGCGGCGCGTTCGTCCGTGTGCGGCGACCGGCGTTCGTCGCTTCCGTCCCTCGTGTCGGTGCGTTCGTCGCTCGTGTCGGTGCGTGTCCTGGGAACTCGAGCCGCGCCTCCTGGCGGTGTTGCACTCGACCCCTGCGAGTGCCAGAATCGGCGTTGGCACTCGCTCACGCTGAGTGCCAGCACGACCCCCATGACGACGTCCGGGAGGGACGAGAAACTCACATGGCTAAGATCATTGCTTTCGACGAGGAGGCCCGCCGTGGCCTCGAGCGCGGCCTGAACATCCTGGCTGACGCCGTGAAGGTGACGCTCGGCCCGCGCGGCCGCAACGTCGTCCTCGAGAAGAAGTGGGGCGCCCCCACGATCACGAACGACGGTGTCTCCATCGCCAAGGAGATCGAGCTCGACGACCCGTACG